>PPYE01319677.1_pt1 | contig 86559 bp, 81 predicted proteins | sample 1559881 | NCBI WGS metagenome assembly PPYE01 (sample SAMN08240022, study PRJNA423297) | Human gut metagenome, whole genome shotgun sequencing project.
TTTATTTATATTTACTGTCTGATCATTACAGCTATATTCTTCTAGAATATTTTCAAATAATTTTACAAAATCTGTTTTCTGATTATTGTCTTTGTCATCTTCATATTCTTTTATAAAGGAAAAAATCTCTTCCAAAGTATATGGCTCATCTTTTTTAAATGTTTTAGACGTAATAGGGTTTTTACCAAAGCAAATAATGCTAATTTCGTATTTTTTCTCTACACTGGCTACAAAATCCAGCAGTTTAAACTTATAAATATCATATTCTTTTAATTGAGGATTAGTACCGTTGATAGGTTTTATTTTTCGCAGAAAACGCTTACAAGGTTGGGCCTGATGTGCTTATTAAATTCCTGTGAGATATCTACTCTGGATTCTTTTTTATAAATCCGTTTTAATACATTCTCAAGCTGCCAGTCTGATTGTGTAATAACATCATTGTCTATTGAAATTACCAATTCGGCTATGGCGGTTAATGGGAATAATTCCCAGTAATATCTAAATGCAATTTTTAAATTGAACGCCTTAAGGGTAAAGAACAAGAATAAAGAAACTACAAAAGATAAGATGAAAACAAAATAAAAGTTAGATGATTCTTTTTTCAACTCTGAAACAAGTATAAAACCAAAAATGAATATTAGAATAAGAAAGACAATTTTCCATACGGGATGCCCCCATTCAAGCTTTGGCTCGTTCAGGTTACGAATAGGGGGAGAATTCCATTGATCTCGTTTCATTATCGGGTATTTTCTATTTTTTGTTTTTCATTTGGTCGAAATACTGAACTACTTTCTGAGGTCTTGGGTCAATACCATAATTATTCTGACCATTGGTTCCGGGAATAAATGTTATTAAAATATTATATACAGGTAGGAGGAAATACCAACCGCTTTTGTTAGTGTCATGCATCCGTTTTGCTCCCTGTATCAACACGAAAATAATTGAGAGGACAGGCAAAATGATATTGTTGAATACCTCAAATATATTATATGTTATCAGGAATGTTTTGTTCCTTACCTCTCCTCCGCCAATTTCCAGCCAACGCAGATACTCAGGGAAAGCGTAAAACCCCATGATAAAATTGGAGATAATTAACAGGCTGATTGCAAAAAACAATCGTAAAAAAAAACTTCTCCTTCTTACCCGCCCTTTAGTAAGAAAATAGCTTACTTCATCGTTGCCCGATTTGGGTGTTTTATACTTGTAAATATTCTGAGCTTTTTCCATAATATTTAATAAATGCCTTTATCTTCATTGCCTCTGATTCTTACTTCCTTCTGGTCTTTTTTATCGACTTTACTGTAATACAAATCTTTAACAGCCTGATATTGTTTTCCCAAAGCTTCTGCACTCTGTTCACAGGTATTAATACTTATCGTAGAGAGGTGAAGCTCGTCTATACGACGGATAAGATTTCTCCTAACTTTCTTCGGCACCTGAACAGTTTTGCTTACATTGGTGGGTTTTTGCAGGATATAAACCGACACGTTGCCTTCATCGTAACCACTGCTTTCATTTCTCCACCAGTTTTTAAGCCTTAATATAAAAGTATGACTACTTTCAGGAGGTATATCAATATACCTTGTCGTTGGTTTTATATCGCTCCATTTCTCATTTTTTTCGTTATATTCCTTACCTGATATTCTTGCCGCAAAAGAGTTGGTATATTCTCTATTGTTATTTTTTATCGTAATAAAGTGTACTACCTCCTGTCCATTAATTTTTCCTTTGGAATCTTTTTTATATTCTCTTTTTAGCTTATGCTCCACTACCGAATAAGACACTAGTGTATCTACAAAAACGGTAGTATTGTCCATTGTATCCTTTGTTATATAGTAATCTTCGAAACGCGTTATCCATTCTGCTTTTTCTATTTCTACCTGTTTGCAGTCTCCTGCACAGGAAATTAATAGAAAAAGCGGAGATACGAAGATTAATTTGATTGCTGATTTCATTGCTGATTCCACATAATAATTATATAGTAAGTTGTATGTATAAGACCTGATTGTCAAACTTATTTTTAAGGCATTGCAATCGTATATTCTTGTTCGCCTAATAAATTATCATTCAGAAAAGCTTGAATAACAATTTTCGTATTTTCTCTAAGTTTTTGCCTTTCCTGTTGATTCACTACTAACTTTCCATTTTTCTCCATATATACCAAATTTGCTAGTTCATTTGGAATAATTTGAAATACAAGGTCACTTATTCTAGTCGTTGTACCTTTAGGTTTTATACTATCTTGTGATAGAATTGTATAATATTTTCCCATCTGATTAAGTGGTTTAAAATTTACCGTTGTGGCAGGCTTGGCAGTAGCCAGAGCATGAGTACCACTAGTACCAGTACTATTAACCACACCACCATCCCCAGACTCAGTGCTATCTTTTTTTTCTTCACCAGCACCTTTCTCTTTTTCTCCATCTTTATCAGCCTTTTCCTGACTCCCTGCCGTAGCTTCCGTAGGAGGTTTGCTGTTTTTGTTAAAGGAGATCCACTTATCCAGAGAGGTACTTGTACCAAAAAAAAATGCTATGAAAAGAATCATATAAACTGCCGAAGTAACTATAAAGATTTTAGTTCTTTGACTTACCTGTTTTGTCAGTTTATTAAGCTTATCATTTAATTCTTTTAAGTCATCCTTGTCTTTTGAAGTACCACCTGTAGGCGCACCACTATTCATTTGAGGTTTGGTTGCCATCGGTTTTCCCTGAAGTTTTTCGGATATTGGAGGTTCCTCTGCTTCAACCCCTTTTAACGCATGTATGCATTCATCTGCTTCTTCGAATGGTGCCCTGTTCAGTATATCTTTGAAAAGTTCTTTGTTTGTAGAGAAATAAATGTCTTTACAATTATAAATCCTATCATTTAAAGAATCTATTCCATTGAAATTTTCCAGATAAAATAAGGTCAGTTTATTATCGAGAGGTTTCGGCAATTGGTCAGAAGTCTGGAAGTTTGATAAAATCCCTACTACATCTGGTTTGTTTATTGTTTGGTCAAACTCAGTAATATCAATTAAATTGAGTGCTTTGAAACTCATATCCTGACCGGATAATGCAATCTCTTTAAAATCTTTGAGTAAAGATTGTAATAAAGAAAAGTTATCGCTAGACAACTTAATCGGTCTGTGAAACTTAACACATACGCCAATAACAACACCTTGTCTTACTGTCTGGTATGGATTAGCATAGCCATACAGTTCAAGATAATAGCTTCCGTTTTTGAAGAAGTAGTGTAATACTTCATCATTTACAAAAGGTATTTTAATACGAGGTTCGTACTGTACTTTATCGCTATACCCACTTTCCGTAATTTCATACCTTTCAAAACTCTGTGGCTTTCCGTAAAAAATAAGACTATTGCTTGTCATGCATTTCTTTTATTAATATCCGAATAATTTTGCTAACCAACTCTTTGAATCAAGTGATTTGTTTGTAGCCAGTTTGTACAAACTGCACCAGAAGTTATGCGGATAGTCGTTGGCAATACGTCTAATCAAAACTACCGGTTGACCATTTCTGTCTCTCGTATCTTCCAACACGCCAACAGAATATTCTCCGAATGCAAACTGATGTTTATCCCTTCCTTCAATTTCCGTGTGCAAGGCGGGTCTATGCGATTTGATATAAGATTCTGCATCTTCTTTTTTTGCGTTAATATTTTTATCCCATTGGGATACCACTGCAATGTATTTTGCCTGCTGATATAGCGGATTGAACCCGTTTTTATCTTCGGAGATATAACTCAGGAAGTTTGCAAACAAAGAGTTTTCCTCGGCATGCCCTAACCTCGAATCATAAGGTGTAATCAGGCAAAAGATAGGTTTGGTTAACCTGCATGCTTTGAATATGGCTGTAATTTTAGGATTGAGGTTGTTTCGCTTGTCTGCCCTAAAGTTTCGGAGGTCTTCACCAGCAAGATCAACAAAAGCAAGTTTTAATTCGGGCAACTTATTGCTACTTGGCTTGAGGTTGATACCAATTAGATCCAGAGTTCCCGATGCAGTAACAGGGTACGCTGCTTTATCATCGAAGTATTTTATCATAGTGTCTCTGGAAAGGTTTCCCTGCTCAAAAGGATAGGCAGACAATGAATTACCGTTCCATTTCTTATCCGAATTCCTTTCGGCATAGTACATTAGTGAAGACAGGAATAACGACTTGCCAGCAGCAGGAAATCCGATAGGAATAACAATCTGCCGTTTTTCTTTGATGAATTCATCAAAGATATTAATGATTTCGTTTTCACCTAAAGTATCCAGGTCAATCCTGAAAGTCTCCTGTTCGTCAACAACAGGAGTTGTCTGTTGCTGATCGCTTCCTTTTCTGAAAAAATTTTCTGAACTGCTCATCTCTCTCTATTTCTTTTATTAATTATCATTTATTAAAATTCCTGTTTTTTCCGAATAATTGTTCCCATAAAGTGATTTTTTCACCTTCGTCATCGTCCTTTCTTCTTATTAATATATATACAGCCAACGGTACAATTAAGTCTATAAACAGACACAGCAAAATCATTGCCCAAGTATCGATATGTCCGATACGCTCCCATATAGAACTAAGAGTATGGGCTATACGTCCCAAATTACGAGTTTTGGCTTCTTTCAATCTCGGATATATTTCCTTACCGCTTGCTTCGTTGATCTTGATAGTAGCATCGTCAAGGCTTGTCACCAGATTTTGCATTGTATTAATCTGCGGGTGTGTTTTTACCGCCTCTAATGGTATGCGCGAATCATCGGCTATAATTTCTTTCAGCAGTAGCGAATAGTTTTCGTTTACTACTTCCAGTTCCTGTATACCTGTATAAAGTTTATCGGCGTTCGATACATTTCCTGCGGCAACCTGCTGCACTACATAGTTGCGGATTTCTGCATCTAATAAATCACTGTATCTTTTTGCGATCTGGTCGCGCTCTTCTTGTGTACTGCCTACTACAAGGTTTTTTTTCAGCTGACCTCCTGTTATCGCGTTAAACTGATTTAAATAATCAGCAGCACGCGGTCCGAAACCTGCCTGCCCTTTTACTTCATCCAGTATCTGATCTTTCAGGGTGTACAATTTACTTACATTGGAAATTGTACCCGAGTTATCAATCATATTAATACGGTGTGTAAACGTGTGGAGCGTATCGTTCAGCGCAATAGCCTCTTCTTTTACCAACTGGCGACCTAGGTAGGAAGGATAAAAGTAGTTGAGGTTAAATACAATGAAAAATCCGGCACAGGCGAGGTAAAACACAAGGGCTATCTTTTTACCTGATACCGCAAAGAAGTAACAGATCAGCAGCAACATCAGAATAATTAGTGCAATAAAGATGCTTCCGTAATCAGATTCAAAAGGTCTCATCTCCTTTAAGCCTAAATGAGAATGCCAAAAACCAACAGCAAATGTTGTCAAACTCAATACTACGGCTCCTATACGTACAATAGGGGGAATTTGTTGTTTTGTTTTCATATATAGATAATTTGTTTTCAGATTTAAACTCCAGAATAATAAGAGATTAATGTTTTATGTTTTTCTTACTGTCAAAAGTAACGGTTATGTTCTTAAGTTAGAATTGACATTATTTTACTTTTATATGATTTCCATACTATATTTTCATTTCATTTAAAATGTAGCACTTAACCCAGGTTTTCATTATAGCCCAATTAATTAATAATTAGAAATAAATCACCAAATATATGCAAAAAAATAAATTATAACAATTAATTTATAAAATTTACTTAAGAGTCTGTTTAAATTTTAATGAAATAAAATAATAAAGGGCTTCTGACAGGTTGTTATTTGAAGTAACTAAACAAAAAAGAAATGTACCTAACAAACTCCCAACAGAAAAGCAAGGAACGGAAAAATGGAGTAATTGATTGACTATCAGAAACGATTGGTTTTGAGTGTATCGGGTTGTCGAATTGCAAAAATACCGTTTTGAGCGGATTGCGGCAAACAATCCGTCTCTATTGGCTTGTCTTATTTAGACAGTGTAATTGCAGATGAAGGCCTATCATTGGTTTCGACTGTACACTTTAAAATACATGATTTTATGTATTCACTATCTATAAGTAGGAGAAAGACCGGTTATAGGATAAAATTCAAAAACAATACTTATAAACCAAAAAACAACAATTTTGGACTTAACCGATGATAGAGCGTTAAGACTTACTTTGTGTATTATTAGTTATCCAACAACTGATAAACAAGGAAATGTATATATTAAAATGACAGATACTAATACAGTTTATGGATTTATGCTTGCATCTCAACAAATTTGTAGAAGTGAAAACGTAGAAATTAGCATCCAAAGCAACAAGAATTCTATGATTAACTTGCAACGGAAAAAATAGAAACCAGATAACAAAAGAATTGGGCATACTAATAAAGACATTTGTTAATCAATAATTTGGCAGATTGAAAAAAAGAGTGTAATTTTGAACCCGAAAAGTAAGACAGACATTAGATAACATCTGTAGGACAATTCGAGACAGAAAAAAGGTACTTAATCGGTACCTGTTCTTTGATAAAGTTTGAAATGTATTGTATACTAGCGATATAGCGTAGATGGGTCAAAGTCCCGTCTTTCGCTCGAACCTAAAAGGACACTTTAGAGAAAAATAAGGAAATAGCCTTCCAAATTGATTGTTTGGGAGGCTGTTTTTTTGCTTTTCTCCATTGTAAGGGACTATAGAGAGTCATGTCAAGGACAATGAATGAACATTATATCGGTACTTGTTTAAAAACAAAGAGTGCGGTACCGATTTCCATCACTGGTCCTTCATTAGTCCTACTATGTACTTAGTTAGAATATACACATGAAATGGTTCGCACATCAAATAAGTTGAAAAAAGCAGAGGTGGTCGAAACTTTCGACCAGGGCGTGTAAGTAGAACTGTGTCAGCATGTTTTTCTTTTTAAATCCTCACTGCTCGGGGATTGCCCCGCGGCAAGGGGCGGGAGCACCCGTCCCGACGAGCGACAAATTTACAGTATTCTAAACCGTTCTCCAAACTTAATGGCTAATTGTCCTGCAATTATGGCCCAGTTTGCCAAGGACATCGTCCATTTCTTACGTATATTCCTATAGGCTAAATAAACGAGTTTTTCCAATGATGTATCGTTCGGGAAAACTCCTTTATTTTTAGTGACCTTACGTAGCTGGCGATGATAACCTTCAACCGTATTGGTGGTGTAAATCATTCTTCGGATAGCTTCGGTATATTCAAAATAAGCAGATAAACGTTCCCAATTATCCCTCCAGGATTTAATGACAATAGGGTATTGTTCTCCCCATTTATCCTGAAGAGAATCCAGATTAACCTCTGCTGTTTCCTTATTAACTGCACGATAGACTGTTTTTAAGTCTTTGAGAAATTCTTTCTGATGCTTGCTGCCTACATATTTATAGGAGTTACGGATCTGGTGGACAATACAGAGTTGAACTGTGGTGTCAGGAAAAACACTGGATATAGCATCAGCAAAACCTGTCAGGTTATCAATACAGGCAATAAGAATATCTTCAACTCCACGGTTTTGAAGATCAGTCAGTACTGATAGCCAATAGTTAGCTCCTTCACTCTTAGAGATATACATACCCAAAACATCCTTATGACCATCCTTGTCAATGCCAATTATATTGTAAATAGCCCGGGAAACGGCACGACCCGATTCATCCATAACCTTATAATGGATAGCATCCAGCCAAACAATTGCATAGACGCGTTCTAAAGGACGGGAACGCCAGGACTTTATCTCGGGTAAAACACGATCGGTGATGGAACTTATCGTATCAGCAGAAACACGATTACCCAGGTTCTCTTCCATCCAGTCACTAATCTGCCGTGTACTATTACCTAAAGCATACAATCCGATAATACGATCAGCAACACTTTCTGCTAAAATAGTTTCGCGCTTCTTGATAAACTGAGGTTCAAAAGAAGAAGTACGATCACGAGGGGTAGAAACAGTAACCTCACCCAAAGGAGTCTGAACCTGTTTGTCCATCCTGCCGTTACGACGATTACCCAAATTACGCTCAGCATCGCTTAAGTGAGCATCCATCTCACCTTCTAAAGCTGCATTTAAAATACTTTCAAGTAAAGGAGCAAAAGCACCATCTTTACCCAATAAAGATTTACCAGACTTTAATTGTTATAAAGCCTTGTTCTTAATACTTTCAAAATCAAATTCTGCCATAAAAAAACTGTGTAAGCGAAGTTAATAATTTATTTCTTTGCTGACACAGTTTAAATTACAGCCTCTTCGACCACCTTATAATACTCTTTTCTCTAATATTTTTAACCAGTTTTTGACTGTATTTGATAATCAGATTAAGGTATGAGCCCTAATTCGATTATCTGTAAATTTTGAGGTTTACACAAAATTATGGATAGCCACTTTAATGGGAAGTTGAAATTATTTGGTGAAATATTTATTCACTCCCACACACCACACTATACAAAATACCATTATTTCCTTTTTCCCTATTATACAGTTTCACATCCATCTCCCAATTATCCTCAATATCGCTTATTTTTATATTCTCATCTTCCGGGGCAACACTCCAACCATTCTCAACACCACCATCAGGGCGAATAATCAGTTCAAACTTATCATTCTCTATTATTAGCTCCCTGTAATGAGGCAAACGGCCACCATTAATCTTCGGAGGGGTTCCAAGAAGATTCTCGGCACATTCTTCTATAAATTCATCCCGGTTTTGCACATAAGCGAAAGCATTGCTCAGTTCCGAATCCCAGTTCGTTGGCCTGCCCGTTGGGAATGCCAGGTTTAGTTCAAGATCTTGAACGGACAACTCGAAGGCAATTGCCAACTGATGAATCAAACGTATCAGCATTAAACATGCTAAAGGAGTCTTTAGATACCGGTCGGTGTATTTTACAGAGACGTTGCTTCCCATAACCTGTTGTTTTATCTTTTCCCATTGCTCCCGGTCGTGCGAGAATAGTTCGCCGGCAAAAGCATTGAGAGAAACGTTTGGTTTAGTGATTTTAAAGCTAAGCATTGTCCGACTGTTATCTGCAAAAGCCGACTTAAAATCAGGATTCCACGGAGCAATTGAAAGGGTCGGCATATTCCTGGACGAATAAACAACGGCATCTGAACTCCAATCCGCATTATATGGGCGCATGTCACTATCAGTAAAATAATCCACTGTTTTTTTATCATCGGTAAACCAGGCGGATAAGAGTGGATATATACCCCGAGGCTCATCTTGAACAAACCCAAGTGAATACTTCATTTTACATTCCAGAAGCAGGCTAACATCACTTACCGAAAGTTCATTTAACTTGATATTTTTATGGGGCATCACAAAATTGACGCGTACTCCCCGGGCATTCAACGAGGCTAAACTCTTGGCGTAAGGCCATTCCGAAGGTGTCCAGGTCGACAATTCGTTCGAAACGAATACCGTAACCTCTTGCAGGGAAGGGTCGGTGAGAACATTGCTGAATTCAGCTCTTAAGTTGGCTGTTACCCGCCCTGCATCGGGAACGACTGATTTAACTGCTTCCGGGATTTCCTTGCGGCTTTCCCTTTCGAATTCCAACCATTTAATAGCTTCCTGTTTGTCGAGTTTTTCCATGAACCATTGTGAGTCGCGGTCTATCAGGCAGCTGGTACAAGCTTTGGGACAGTCACAAAGTTTCAGTTCATTATAAGCCAAATCCAATATATCATCCCTATAAAGTGGGAACAGGGTAGAGTATCCAGCTCCGCCTAAGGCGGTATCGAAAATAAATACGGAGTTGAATTGCTCATTGACTCCAAATTTTATTTCAGAGCGGTTTACGCCTATATAATCGGCCAGCTTGTTAGTTAATACTACACCCAGGCTATAGAGAGCTGACCCCTTCAATGGATTACCGTCTTTATCGCGGAAGCGCAATTCTACTAAATCTGTTTGATACCGCCCTACGAGCAATACATTGCGCCGCACAGGTGTAGCTCTGTCTTCATTGCCGGCACAAATACCGCCTATTGACAGATGTTTATGACCGGCCAGCGGATTTTCCAATGGCTTATCTCCATGTTGGTCTTTTTCTTTCTTCATCTTTCCGCAGACAGTGCAAAGGGCATACCCTTTTCTATCTCCCACATTATAATATAGGATTTCGGCTTGGGGCGTACCCACGCGAAGATCAAGTATGCTATTCTCACCTTCTTTCCAGGGTTCCATTTCCAACAACGCGGGATAAACCATTGCCGATGGATTTTGTTTCATCTTGCGGGTTGGCTTGTAGCTTACATCTGTTTTAAAACCGGCCGGTTCGATGGTTTCGGTAAACGGGCTCATTTCCGGAAATCCTTTTACTCCCTGAAGCTTCCGCGCGGGTCCACAATAAGGACAGCTCTCCAGATGTTTACCCATTCTGATGGTAGAATATCCGCAGGAAGGACAATTTTGCAAGTGAGAACGGCGACTTTCACTCCATTTTCCTTTCATTTCAATACCGGCTGATTCGTATGTCCACTCATTGGCTACAATCCGATTGCCGGGGGCATACTCGGAAATGGCTACACTCAAATGCCTGCTCAATGGATGAGCGGGGTTGTCAAACTCAATCAGTCCTGTTGGTATGCCGGCGCTGGGAATGAAATTGTTTTCGGCCAAAAATCCAATGAGGTTCTCTCTCTTTAGCTTTTCCAACTGGCTTTCAAACAGTTTTTTTCGACTGATTGATTTTACATCCGCTTTGTTTTGTTCAATTACTTCTATCTTTGAATTAAGAGTTATATAGATCGAGTTGATTTGTGTAAGACCTTCCCGGGCCATCGTTTCCAGAGGTGTATTTTCTTTAATCGTACCTTTTGTCAGGCGCCGATACCCCTCTACTATTTTATCGTTTGATGCTACATTTTCCAGAAAAATCCTGAAATCGCTAAAATGCTTCCCACTGTGTTCATAGAAAAAATCGTCTATTGATTCTTTAATTTCCATGCCACCACGACGGGCTATGTACTGAGACAGCAAATAGGAGTTCACATTGCGCTGCACCAGGATATGGCTTTCCATACGTATCAAAGGCATGGCAATTTTGTGGTCCAATGCCCAGGTGGGATTACTAAACGTATTGGTACCGATGGGAGTCGGGGCACAGATGGTAAACGCAAGAGATTTCATCTCTCCACGACGTCCTGCACGCCCTGCACGTTGCAGATAGTTGGCCGGTTTGGGCGGTACATTTGTCATCAGCACTTCGGAGATACCACCAATGTCTATCCCCATTTCCATGGTTGTAGAGCAGGAAAGTATATTTAGCTCGCCTTTGTTAAACTGATTTTCGTATTGCTCTAAGGCTGCTCTTTTCAATTGTGCCGAGTGTTCGGCAGCAATGAATACAGGGCTTTTTAAGAGGATATTTTCGTATATATCCGACCATATACCGCGTTCTTTTCTGCTATGGAATGCTTCATTCATCCATTCCAGTATTTTCTCTTTAGATACGGTTTCTCCGTTTTCATCTTTTCTGTAAGCATACGGAAAGTGGGAAAGAGATACGGGAGGGGTATCAATCCTAAAACGCTTGTATGTGTCCGCATTTACATATCCGGTTATTAATGGGCTGTATGACTTGAAGTTCACATCTATCAGCGAGTGATGAACGGGACATATCCATGACTGGGCACTGAGCTTGATTTGTACTTTCCGATCATCAAATAAATCCAGTTTGTATCCATCGTATTTTATTCCGTTAATTGTTTTGTCATTTAAGGGGGATAAAACCTTAGCTGCCAGTATTCTCCAGGCTTTTCGCAAAATTTCGTCTATATCATCTTTTTGATCTTCAGACATTAAACCTACATCTGTAATTCCCATTGCCGCGCACAATAAAAGAACGATTCTGGGTTGTTTCTCGGGAATGTTCTTCCCGGTTCTTTTCAGAAGGGGCCACTTTTTCAATGAACGATCGCTCCTTGAGTCCTTTGTTCCGGCTGGTAGTTCCGATCCATAAACAGGGTCGGAAAAATAACTTTGCGGCAAATATACATTTGCTTTTTCGGGGATGTAATAATGCATATTACGCCGTAAATGATAGTCGAGGCATATTTTTAGGAAATCTCTCCACTCGTTATCCGTAAAGCCATATTTGGTAAAGAGGTGAGGCGCCTTTTCATCGGCCATACCCGGATAATGAAGGCTCACCAATCCCATAGATTCCAGTGCGTTACCACGGCGGGGACGCATTCCAAGCGCATCCAGCAACAAGGCTTTCAGATAGTCGCGCTTCTCTTCCCGATGTTCCGAAGAGTTCTCGTTTTTTATCGCATTTTTGCGTGCTTCACTCAGGTGAATAAACAACTTATTCAATTCTTCATCTTCTTCCAGAGCGGCTACAACCTGGCTTAATGAAATGGGCTGAATATCAGGCTTGCCTACAGAGTCTTTCTTATTTTGGAGTTGCTTAAACATTCCTTGTAGAACCGGTGGGAGTGCCCCTGCCATTTGCTGTTCATAAAAATAATTATAGGATGTTTCCTCTTCCGGGGTAAGGCCTTGCGAAGAATCTCCCCTGCCCCTGTCAGATAGAAAATGGAAAACAGATGCACGGGTCCAGTTTCTTTCCGTGGCAATGTTTTGCGCTAAAGCACCTTTTGCGGTGCCCTGGCGGTTATCGGTAAAAGTGATAAATTTACGCCCTTCATACATGGTCTTTCTATCGGTATTTTCCATCGGCTGCGCCTCTTCCAGCAAGGTGGGGGCGAGCATACGGCTTATTAAGGCGGAACTTGTATTAGCATAGTTAGCGTATCCTACAGATTCTCCGCATTTGGGGCAAAGTGGCTGGAGGGTATCTTTATGATAACAATAATCAAAATTGTTCTCGCCAGAGGCATATTTGAATTTATCTTTATCCTGCAAACTCAGTCCTTTGAAGGAAGTAGCAGCTTTATTATGGGGTGCCACCTCACAGCCTTTGGTTAAGTGCAGAGGAGCCCAAAACGACTGGTTAGCTGTAGGTTTGTTTTTGTTTTCATTTCCATCACCTTCTTCTCCTTCCATATCCAGTTCTTTATCCAATTCGAACAGGGTGGTTTCGGATGCAAATGAGCGAGTTGCCATCCGGTATTCATGTGTTTTTTCATTAAACTCACCATTAATCAGCAGTTCCCCGCAGGAATTGCAGATCTTTACTTCCAGCAATTTGGAATGGCAATCAGTACATTCCGTAGCCGGTTTGGTGGTTAAGGAACCAATGGGTAACCGCTTGTCTTTGTCAATCTTGCAACCCGGGTTGGTACAGGCATAGAGTCCACCTATGCTGCGTGCAAAGAAGTGTCCTTGTGTAGGAAGTATCCCTTTATCACCCAGGCGATCTATAAGTGCCAGTTTTTGTTCTATGGTACCTGTAAGCCCCGTAGCCTCGGCAATCTGGTCTGTGCTCAATGCGGGATTGCTGTTGAGCTGTTGGCGCAAATTGTGAGCATCCTGGCAAGTGAGTTTGAGACCAAATTCTTTGTTTATTGCATCAATTTCGGTTTGAAGTATCTGGTTGTCCATATCGGGAATGATACGTTCACCGTTTACAATTTCTATGTCATCGGTTTTCTTCCCTGTAAGGCGTGATATAAATTCAATGAGTTCCTGTGGATTTTCGCCAATGGTAGCCGATGTGGCGGCAAAGTTTACATCATCTATGCCCACTCCGAAGGCATCCAGCACCCGGCGAAGCTGCAAAGCAAGCTCGGCAGCAGATGAACCACTGTAAGAGTGGGTTTCATCCAACAATATCCAGCGTAGCTTTCCTTGTGATTGTTGTAGTATGGCCTGGTCTGAATTTCGCAGCAGCATATATTCCAACATGGTTGGATTGGTAAATAGTATCTGAGGCGGATTCTTGCGCACAGAATCTCTGCATGTGATTTCGGGGAAAGAGGCTTTTTGCGTTATACTATTCATTTCGTTCGGCGTGTTGCCGTTGAAAATGGCATAGCTTATCTGTGGGTTGAGGGCTTCGCACCAGGCATGTATACGTTTTCTCTGGCTGTCCATCAAGGCATTGAGCGGATATAGAAACAAGGCCTGAACGCCCTTGCCTCTGCCTGCTTTTTTCTCTCGCAAGAGGTCTTGCAGAACGGGTATCATAAAGCATTCTGTTTTTCCGGAACCCGTGCCGCTGGTTACAACGATTGTTTTCTTGCGTTTAAGCATGTTCTTCCAACTCTCTGTCTGGTGGCTGTAGGGGCAACGGTCGAGGGGGAAACGAAACTTTTCATCAGCATCGTTAAGCGCGTCTACAAAGTCTTCGTCCAGAATTCCGAGCTGCGAAGCATGCTGGCCGAAAGTATGTTCTGAGTTTTTCCACGGAAACACAGAGCGGAATACGGGTGATGCCAATAAAGGCTCTTTTTCTTCCAGCACGTAGCGTAAGTAGTTTTGTTCTTTTTCTTTGCCCGAAGCCCACATCGAGAGTAAAGCATCTGTAAAACGGCGTTGTGTATTGGTGTATAAATTTCTATAATTCATAATGTTTGTTGTTTTTGTGTGTAGTTAATAAATTTCAATGTATGTAATAAGATTTGTCCGTAGACATCGGGCAGCACTACCCGGTAAAAATTGATAATACGCCTTAGTTTTTTCGCTTCATGGTCGTATTGCCACAGTTCACCGGTAATTCCCATCAGGTTTTCTGCCGCCTTCACCGGCGATAAGAGACAGGTAACCTGATAGCCGGGTATGCCATCGATCTTGAAATACTTGCCGGCGGTGATTTCTATTTTCGGCAAGTCTGCATTGTTGTCGGTTCTACCGGAAATCTTTCCGCGTATTTCCTGAATATCCGCATTCAACAATTGAGGAGGATTGCCGATTACCTTTTCGTCACTAAAGGCATATTCTTTTAATTGGGCAAGGTCTGCCTGAATCGTTTCTTCCAATACACTATGTTGTGCTTGAATGTAGGTAGGCATTAGATTTAGATGCGGATATTCTGCACTCATAAAATACTCTAAGCCTTCATTCCATGTTTCTGCGTTTATCCAGTGCCATGCCACGGCAAATTCTTGCTCAAATCGCACGAGTTGTGATATCCGGTTTTTATCGTCGCCCACATCGAAACATTTCAATAAAACCAGCAACCGTATCATCAATTGTGGAGAATGGGCAATGGCCTTGAAACAATTGAATGTGCGGAAAGGCAATTCATACTGAACGGTTAAATCGAAATAGGTGAGCACTTTCTCCCATTCTTCGCTATAAATAGATTGATAGGTAAGTTGGGTAGCCAACTGACTGATGCTGTCTGCTGCGAAAGCCTTTCTGGATTCGATATCAATGTCGTCATCTTGCCCGAAATCGTGATATTTAGGTATGATCCTGTTGTCTTCCGATACATCGGAAAATACGATTCCCTGCTTGTAATCTGCCTCCGGCGGTAAGGTGTATCCCTGCTCCTGCTGCTCTAATTGACAGAGTTGGGGTTTGCCCTCTACAGTTACAAACCATATTTTACCGGGATTATTCACTATCGGGGGGTTACCGTCTGAGTAGTGCCGGGATGTGCAAACATACATCCTTCCGTTCTCCATCACTGTATCCAGATCAAAACGTCTCACTGCAATTTGTTTGCGGTATGAGCCACTGCCAAAGTTTAACTGTACACTGCAATTGCGGCTGAATGTATTGAAGCCATACAGCAAAAAGAGCTGTTCGATATATTGGCGGAAAGTACTCAGGGAGTAAATTCCTTTCTTCTCTTTGAGGCGCAGTTTCACTGATTTGGGTTCATTGTCTTCCAGATAAAGTATTTCTATTGGAACAGTATCAAACCCTGATATGATTACTTTGTATTTATAGAGCATATCTATGGTGATGATTTTCCCGTGGGTATCTATTTCACCGTCGGGCCCGGTGAGCACGATATCTTTGAGCGGGGGAAGCACCTCCATATCAAGCGAAGGATTGTCTGCAACCCGGAACCTGAATGCACACGTTTCGGCGGCATCACCTCCGTGTTTAGAGCGGGCTACTCCAAAGGTGTTTCCTGCTTCTCTTTCAAACGAAAACTTATCGGAAGTAAGTGGGTTGATGTTTCCTTCGGGTATGCTCCAATTTACCAGTCCGCCCTGTTCCACATTATAAATGTGTTCACAATGCAACTTGTGCACATGATAAAAGCGCTCGATATGGAAGGTTCCATCGGGAAATTCTATCTTGAAATCAAGCAAACCGTTGGGCAAACCTCCTGCAAAGAACGTATGCCACTCCTTGCCGCAGTAGGGGCGGTAAAATACCTGATAATTACTTTTGCGTATGATTTCGTTATCCGCATCGAACACGCGTATATGTGGCGCGCGGGTAATTAGTTTATAATTGGTTTTTTCCAGCCAGTGGGGCGATTCGATACGAAACTCAGCGTAATACCGTGTAGGCTGGCTGTTGAAAGACAATTTTTCGCCATCCGCTCTATGCAATGTAATGTTTGTATCAAACGGATAGAAATTGTAACTCTTCTCCCCGATGGTGATCGTTTCGCAGCCAGCAGCTTCCTGCACCTGCCAATCAGCGTCGGCAAGTACCGCGTTTTGCTCCGCACTTTTACCGGGACGTTTGAGCAACCATTGATTGTTTTGTCGGGTAAATACCTGCGGAATATCAAGTTCCGGGGCATGAGCGGAAGGCAATACAATATCGTGTACTTCGTCATTATCTGTTTTTATCTGAACAGACACGATTTGTTGTCCTTCCCAAACAAATGTGTGGGGATGAATAACTCCGGTTGAATAATAATATTCGTTATCATTTCCTGCCTTGCGATAGGAAATAACAAAGGTATCATTTACATATAAAGAGAAAAGCTGTGTTTCTTCATCTTTTGTTAAATCAACAATGTCCTGAATTTTGATTTTGCGCGGATATTCAATGGAGTAAATTAATCTCGACTTTCCACCACTCTCTTTTGCTTTCTTCAACTCCCAGTTAACGGAAAGGAAAGCGCGGGGTTGCCTGTTATACTCTTTCGTAATAGTTTCTGCCAAATCTTTAAATCCTTCCTCATCTGCATCATAGGGTAATAAATCGGGTTTGTCCTCAATGATAGCCCGTACTATCTGCATACTCAAATAGTAAATATTAGGATTATTGAATGTTTGGGGCAGATACTTTGTTATGGGCAGCCCGGAAACATACTCGGTATCTTCCCAATCTACTTCTACTTGTTTCAACTCTTTAGCCAACTGTACCAGAAAGTGCTTGTAGTTGTTGAAATCAATACTTTGAATGTATTTAATCGGCAATCCTCCCTGATTGAGCAAGGTACGAAAAGAATGCGTATGCCCCTGAGCATTACGAATGGGATTGATTCCAAATTTTTTGAGTCCTCTCAGCGCAGCGTCGTAAAATTCATCTATCCGGTAATCGCTTATCCTCAAACTATTGGCAATGGCTTTTTTTGAGGGATGAGCATTTCTTTCGTCTGGATATTCCCTTCTCCACCATTCGGCAAAGTAGAGCGCCACTTCCCTATCATATAATATACTGGGCGGAGTGCTTTGAGACCACAAACTTTTGAGCGTAATTCTCAGCAATTTGTACTCTTCATTGGTAAGCCGCAATTTCCACAAAGGTAGGGGCACACTATTTCTTCCCCGCTTCTCCAAAATGTCTTTAATTGTAAAATTTTCCATAGTGATCTATTTTTTTAATTTGAATGATGCAAAGTAAAAGCCCAAGTGTGCAGTGAGTGCGCACAATCAGAAAGAATATTTAGAATGCATCTCAGAAGCCTCTGTGGCAATGGTGTTTCGTAAATGTTCGGGTGCAATCACTTCCATATCGTTGCCAAATGATAGTATAAGTGATTTCAATTCGCGGTTAATATATAATTTTAGCCGGATGGCGGTGAACTCTTCTCCTCTTTCCCGGATGGTTTGCGATCCGTGTAGCGGTTTTGTCTCTACATATTTCCATCTGTTATTGGCAATCCGTAAAATCACTTCTTCTTGTTTGCTTCCTTCGTAAATGGTAACACCTATCATATCATCAAAATATTCATCGAAATCCATATCGTCTACAGGTACGTAGGTGTGCTTGCTTGGTTGAATATCGACTATTCGATCGAGCGCAAAGAGAGAGGTTTTGCTACTATATTTTTCTGTATATCCAATAAGGAACCAACGGTTGTTGTATTGTTTGAGATAGTAGGGACTTATTACAACCTCATATTCCGGTTTGGCAAATGGCTTGTATTTGATTTCAATGGTAGATTTGTTGACAATGTATTCATAGAGCTCGGAAATATATTCGCGCCCCACATAATCGGGATTGTCATAAAAGCCGATTACTTTTTCGGATGCTGCCAGTCCAAACTCCTGAGTCAACCGTGCCGATATTTCTTCCACCCATCCAAACTGTGGCATTCCCCTGAACCGCGTGAGGGTTTGCAATGACTCGCGCAGCTGGCTGGCTTCCTGCTGGTTGAGGGGTCTTTTGTTTATGGAGAAATCAGGGTCGGAGTAGCGGTAATACATCCTCCTGTTCTCTCGTTTTCTCTCAATAGGAGCCTCGTAACCCTGCGAATCTTCCATAAACCGGATGTCTTCAAACAACTGTCGCCGCTGGATACCTGATGATTTTGGATTCAGCTCTGTAAGGGCCTCGTTGCAGGCATCTAAAAGGTCTTCAAAAAAGAATTTCCGTCCCTGGTTTCGAAAACATTTATCAAGGGCGATATATCGTATTACTGCATTCTCGTGTTTTGACATAGCTTACTTTTCAAATTTTATACAAATCTACATATTACTGATATTTAGTATATAGAAGTGACCAAACTTTTAATACCTTATCATCATTTGCACAACTTACATGCAATATTCGCAAAATTTCTCAACATTTGCAAGCAGTTTTCTGATAATCTGGTAAATGGACATGGCAATATCCCTCGTACGGGAGCTGTTTTCCGTTTTTTGATTTAGAAGTAGTATCTCTTAGTCTTAGGATGAAATCTATTGGTTTGGATAGTGAGAACTATCTATTTGTCGAAATCATATATCTTCTTGTACTTCTTTTCCGTACCCTGATTTGAAACATATGCTTTTATCACATCACGACTCCCATACAAATCTACTGCATTCGCATAATAACCGCTTGTTCAAAACTACCACCCCATAACTACTTCTTTATTTCAGGGTGTAAACGAAACAATTCCCGAGCGGTCAAACTCTTGAGCTTTGTCACAATATCTGATACGGAATAAGAAGGAACACTCTGCAACAAGAAATGGACATAATCAGGCTCATAACCGATTTCCACAAAAACAATTTCATAGAGATCCGAGATTTCCATACAAACCCCTTGTAAACTTGATCCAATCATATCCGTTACAATCTTTCTACGATACTTGATAGGGAGAACAATATGATAAAGGAGAAGCGTCTTATTATGTCGTTTATAGATATGGTCATCGTCCATGAAAACAAAGATAAACTTTTTCAGAAACCTTATGTTTATTTACCCAGTGGCAAGCCTCGAGAAATTCTTTAGATTAAAAGTTGAATTGTAACTATACAAGCATAACAAGTAATACTTGATAGTGATGTGGCTGAATTATACAGTGTAGAAACTAAACATATTAATGAAGCAGTAAAGAACAATCCTGATAAGTTTCTGATGAATACATTATTTCATCACAGCAAAGAGACTGGGAAAACTTGAAGTCGAAAATTTCGACTTTAAGTTGGATAGTTTACGGGTACCTCTCCAACGTTTTTAGCGAAAAAGGCTTATAATGTTAGTGACTATCCTAAAATTTCCAAAAGCAATGGAAATTACTATCGCTATCATTGAAACTTTTACAAAAGTGCGAGAGCTTTCCCGTACCATTCCAAATATGGGACAACATAACCCTCAAAATCAGAAGGATATGTTGTAACAAAACGATGAAATAATATCAGATATCATTGGGGCGGATTTGAGACTACTGATACAAAAATTACAATTGAACTTAATCTGGCAGTAGTTTCAATGAAACATACGATTAAAAGGACATCAAAAAAAGTAATGATGGAACGAGGATATATAAATATAACTGAGAATGAACAGCATGAGTCATGGCTGAAGCTAATTGATAGAAGGAACAGTATGGCTTTTGGAGTAGCAAATCGCTTCTATTCTTTCTGTTCAGTTAATTGTGCCCAATATGAGTTTCATTATCATTCCACATAATATTATTAATTGTGCATATTTCGGTGATACCCCGTTTCTTTTCTGTTGACCAGGTTTGTTATTACAAAGTTATACTTTCTTTTTTAAACTCTCTCCTTCTAGATCAAATCTGTGGGACGTATGTACAATTTTATCCAGTATTGTATCTGCAATGACCCAATTTCCAATGACGTCATATCCCTTACTGACGGGTAACTGGCTCGCAATAATAGTGGCTTTCTTGCGTGCCTGTCTTCAGTAATTTCCATAAAATCTTGTCTCTAGTGTCTTCATCCCAAAGTCATCAATAATCAATAGATCCGTCCGTTGTAACTGAAATAGTAGTTTGACTATTGTCCCTTCAATGCGTGCCAGTTTGAGTTTGGTTAGTAGTTTCTGCATTCCGAAGTAACATCAATCAAAATTTGGCGGTTTCAAAAAAAGTGTAGGTTTTTGTTTCATTGTTTCAATCTAAAAACACCAAAGTTTTATGGAAATACAGAGGGTATGTTCTTCATTTTTATTAAACGCACTTATAAATCAAACTTTTTATGTAAGTTTGCGGAATAACTGGTAGCTATTAATTATCAATATGATAGTAGCTTCTTTATTTTTCTAATGCAAAAATTAGTCTTGTGAAAAATGATGCGAATGAGGAACACAACAAGTAAAAAAGAGGAAAAAAGGAATCGCTATTTGTCGAAATATTCATCTAAAATATCGCGGATATATCTCGAAATCCATAATTTTAATTTCAGGCACGGGGTTTTCGAAGGAAATGATGAGAACTTTATTGGTCGCAATGACATCAGGAACCGTCTGAGGGCTATTTTTACGCAGAGTGACGGCAAATCGGGCACGTACCTGATAACCGGACAACGGGGGGTGGGCAAAACGAGCCTTATTAATAAGGTTATAACCGAGCTGTCGGGCAAAAAAGGAAATGGATTTTGGCAGTACGTTTTACAGTACTTTTTCCTGTTGGCATTCATCTTTTTGATAACATTGCTCAATAGGTATGTAAAATATGATTTATTTAATGAGTCAGATGTTACCATACAAATAGTCTGTTGGGTGGCGGTGGGGCTATTGTGGTTTGTATCTGCCTTCTATGTGGGTAGACATAGCCTTTACCGGAAAATGAAACAGCAGCGAAAGACGAAACACCGGAAGATAGTACAGTGCTGGAGGCTGAAAAAGTATTGGAGGCGGGAGAGGTACCGGAAAGGGTTGAAATTGGCATGTGGAGAAATGATGTATAAAGTTTGCCACTTCTTTGGTCCATATATAACGGAGATGGTGAGGTTTTATAAAGAAAGGAAGCAAGAGAACCAGCTGATGAAGTATGCCAAGTATGTGAGCATCGTCACACTGGTAATGCTGATTGCCAAGCTGTTTTGTAATTCCAATTTTATTCAGGTATATCTGGGGTATGGAGTTGTGCTTTTATTCTTCTTTGTGATGAATAGCCTCAGGAAAATGTTTATCGGCAGAAAGGCTGATGAAGAAGAAGAATTATCGAAAGCGTACCGTAAAATTATTTCTTCAAAGAAAAAACCAAACACTTATTCTTTTCTTTATCCGTTGATTTATACATTCTTTCTTTTAATAGGTATTTTGCTTATCGTGGCTCTGTTTTATTACTTCCATATACATCTTATTCTTAAACTTATAATTTCCATTTTCGTAATTCCTTCGTTATTATATTTAATTTTATGGGGGATATGCCGGAATTACGAGCTCTACCGTATCTCTTCCCAAAAACTGTCGATATGGTTTCAGAAGCATCGTACCCTGAAACGGTTTTTTGACCGCACGAAATATATAAGCATCAAAATTAATCTGGGGTATGATAATTTGCGGAACCTGGATGTGTTGAAGCTGGTTTCGCACAACATCAACAAGGAGTACAGGACTTTTGTGAGCACAGGGTATGTGTACTGGATGCGTCTGGTGTTGCTGTTGGCTTGTAGTGTGTTTGTTGCTTTTTTTGTATATTCGCTTACGGGGATTACCATGGTAGGCTTTGCTACATCATTCGAAAAAGATGATTTCACCGACTCTGTGGTGGTGGTGGATCATGTGGGAAAAATGAGAAGGGTAGAGGATAGCATACGGCCTTCTGTTCATAAAAATATAATCGTGGAGAATTTGTCGGTCATGGAAAATGGGATCAAGAAAGATACACTCAAGAATCACGCTTATAACAAACGGATGATAGCCAGTGCGGCGGGTCGTATCAGAAAGCAGATACCATTTGTGGACAACCCTTACGCGGCTTCTGTGCTTGAGACGGAACTGGATGAATTGAAATATGAACACCGCATTGCTTCTTTATTGAATACCCGGGAGGGGATAAAGGAAAAGGTGAAGGTGCCCCTGTTGATTACCGCACGGTTGATTGGTAAAACTGTTACTTCGCGTACTGCCTCAGACTCGATACCGACGGATTCATTACGGATAAAATATTTGAATTCCCTGCAATCCAAATTTGAAAGTACCGGAAAGATGAGCAGCGCTGATAGTGCTAAGTTCGTGAGGTATTATACGATAACCAAAGACGAAATTTTGTATGATTTAGAGGAGAAAAAAGCTAATAAAACCGGTGCGGGTACCGGGTTAGGGAATAAGAAGAGGGCGATGATGTCATCTGTGTTCCAGATGTTTTTCTCGCCCACTTTCTGGCTTACTTTCCTTGTTGTGTTTTTCCTGTTACGTTATCTGTTCACGCGTAGGCAAAGGCGGGTATTGAGGCAGTTGAGGCAGTTGGAAGAGTCTATCGCGGCAGATATAAAGAAAGAGGAGTTGACCGCGGCAGGGATTTCGCCCTATAAATCGCCGTTGGTGGTCAACCATAGCAGGCGGAAGGAGAAGAATTACCCCCGGTCTGACGTTCATGATATCGAAAAACAGCTGATAAGTATTCTACAGGAGATTTCGCGCTTGCACACAATAGCTCATCCGCAGTTTATTGTAGTGTTCGATGAGCTGGACAAGATTGAGCCTGACGACACGAACAGCGTGGCTAACCTGAAAACGAATTCTTATTCGCCACAAAATACCCGTAGCCGGCAGCAGGCGGTGTTTAGCTTGCTTTCGGGGCTTAAGTATTTCCTTACCACGGCACAGGCGAAGTTTATTTTTGTGGCCGGAAAGGAGATTTACGAGGCTTCGCTGGCGGATGTTGCCGACAGGAATTATTATGTGAGCAGTATTTTTCACGACGTAATCAATGTGCCGAGTTTTATGTCGGATTTTTCGGATAAGAAGATTACTGATATTTGCAGCATGACGGAACAATATGTGTGCAGGCATCTTTTCCCAGGTAATTATATTGTGGCGGAATATAACCTGGCGGAATATAATAAGTACCTGAAAAAGATAGATGAATCGGAGCGAAAAGGAATGTCGAAGCAGGCAGAGCGGGAATGTAAGAGGGAGCAGGATATTGTTCGGCGCAAAATTATGAATTTGCTGGACAATTTTATTCTCTACCTTACCCATGTGGGCAAAGGTGCGCCTAAAAAGATGATATCGCTTTTCGAGCAGTCGGTAGAGCGGTATATGCCTTATGCTTTCGACCAGAAAATAGAGGAATATGAGCGTGTGGTGTGTAAAAAAACGCAGGCGAATACGATCTATTTCCTTGTTTTCGACTTTTATAAGCAGTATAGTATCAACCTGATAGCTTCGCTGGTGAACCCGGTTATCATTCGGTTCAACAGTACTAATGTGCAGAAACATGGTGATAAATTGTTGGTGGCCGGGCTGTTTTTCCTCGATCATTTATACAAATTCCACCGGCATGCCTTTAGCTGGCGGGCGCTCGAAAGTTCGCCCGAGTTGATTGATATTAATAAGAATCCCGAACTGAGGATGTATATCAAGGATCATTTGCATTATTTGTCTCAAAACCACATTAAGCAGGTGGATAATGGATTGTATCATTTCAGGTTTTACAAGAAAATAGCGCACGAGATTGCTTTCCTGGCCCGGGTGTCGGAGGAGTCGTCGGCCATTTATAATTTCACGCTCGACGAGTCTTACAATATCAAGCAATACTACCAGCAGCTACAGAAAAAAGTGCACGAACAGTTGAAGGCAGAGGATTTAGGGGTGCACAAGGCGGTTACTACGCTCAGTTCGCTGCACTTTACACTGGGTGAATTGTATCTCTATGATGAGGAGGTGGAGGAGGCGATCATTGAATTTAATAGTACTATTTCGTTGTTGCTGACCATAAACCCGGTGGATATGACACCCGAACAGATCATTATCCTTATTAAATCCATGTTGTGTCTCGGTATCGTTTACGAAATGAAGAATCTCAACGATCAGGCTTTCCTTGTTTATTCTGAGGTGGTGAAGTTGCTGATATCGTCTCGGGATATAGATATTAAAAAGCTAGGTTTGCGCACGTGTGAGGTGGATGGGCAAATGAGGGTGGTGTATGATTCCCAGATCAATGTGGAGAATGAGAGTGATGAACCGGGAATCTTTTTTAAAGATATTCATACATGGGAACATCTCACGTGTCTGCTGGATGGGGTGAATCAGCTGCATCCAAAGATACAGGAGATTCTGAACCGAATTACTTCTTACGAGGGGCTGAGGATATTTTACCTGCCGCTGTTAGCCCGGTTTCAGGTGCTCGAAAAATCGCAAATGGGCGGTATCCGTGTGATGGATGTGAAGCGGTTGATAAAGGAGTTTGTTTTCCTTACAAATATGGTCAACAAGGATAATTATACGCTACTCTTTGCCGATTTTTACGCCCGGTTGGGGGATATCCTGTATTATAAAAATTCTTCTTTCGTGAAGCATCTACCGGCTTTCAGCGAGTTTTTTCCTTATGATTTTACTTCGCCACTCAGTGATAATGGTGAGCCCGTCCGGTTTGATGATGATGGGGTATGGCAATTGAGAAAGCGCATGGGGTGCATTCGTGAATGCGGAAAATGTCAGGGGATGGACAGAATATCTGAAAAGGAAGGACGTAAAGAAAAAGTTAAAGACGCGAAGGTTTTCCCGTGTGATGCGTGCCATTTCTATAAGTATTCAATCTTATTGTTGCTGGAGAAATCGGATAATAAAGAGGGTATATCGCCAAAAGAAAAGAATCCAATTAGTGACAGGGACAATTGGGTGGAAGTAATTTTGGACAGGCTTACATCGCTGAGAAACGATGGCTATCCCGGTTGGGATGATGCGCGTTTCAACCTGCTGGCGCGGATATTATCAAATCTGGGAGATTGTATGTTGTCGTGCCATACATTTCCTCGCTTCGACCCGTTGATAAATTATTTGAATGAATATATACAAAAACGGTCTGAGAGAGGTAGCAATGAACTTAAATATATAAAGGATACTTTTGACAGTTCTTTGAAAAACGGAGCTGGTGGAAAAAGATTTATTGAAATTGCAGCTTTATATCTCTTATCCTCTCTTTTCTATAAGAAAGCTACCGCATATAATATGACCAGCCAGCAATATCTGAAAGTGCTTGCTTTCATAAAAGATATAGCTAAATCTACCAGGGGCCGGGTTAAATATTCCCAATTGGAAGAGATCAACAAATTCTTTGCATACCATGCCATGAAATGCCTTTCGAGCGCTTATAAAGATGTGCATTTTGTGGAGATGAAGCAATTGGAATATTTGTTTACTGACGAAAACGCGAATTACAGGAATCTGTTGCTGACAAATGATTGTTTCGAAATCATCCTTTTTTATATGGTGATAAAATACAGGTGTATGCAACCGGATACGGAAATTCATTCGGAAAGGCCTTATCGTTTACTGGAAATTGATAGAATGTTTACAGGGATGAGCAATGCGTTGAATTCGAGTATACACAACCGTATCATCATGTTGACTTTTAAAACGAAGGTGAATAAAAACGAGTTTTACCGGCTGTGGATGCGGGATAATAAAACAGCGCCGACGGCTGACGGGAAGAGAATAAATGCGAAGGAATTGATGAGGAGGATACAGTATTTTGTGACCGACTCTATTTTCAACCTCAAAGAGATTATTAAGTTTTCGCATATTTATGGCGAAACGTACCTGTTAACCAATCTTTCGATAGCCGAGGCGCATAAGGAATTGATGTTTTGGTGTGAGTTTAAAGAAGAGTTTGAGAGCCTGATGGGGTGGCTCCGGTTCAAGGGGTGTGCCGTTGAAAGCTGTCCGTTCCTTGAAACTGAAAGCAAATACCGTGTGATAGTTACCCTTGCGTGCCGTCAATATAGCAGGAAGATAAATAGTATATTGCAAAGGTGGCAATGGAAGGAATGTGATGAAGATAACCTTATACTTGTGAGGAATAATATTGAATTCCTGACTACGGTGTGCGAAGATGAAAAGCTGGCTGAAATGGTGGGCAAAGAAATTGGTTTTGAGGCCAGTGCCCGGCTATCGTCAGATCAGGAACGGGCAAATGCACTGCGCGCTTATTACAAAGCACGGGAAATGCATACGGAAGGGCGCACGTATAAAAATATGATTGAGCGTGGCTGCTACCTGAATGATGAGTACAACGACCGGAAGTTTCATTTCCTTACGGCTGCGGAATGCAATAAAACGAATATTAATTTTAAAAAATACCGGGCGATGGTGGAGGTGATCTGCTACGGTTATAAAGAGCCTTCGTTGTACAACCCGGATATGTATCTGTATTTGGAAAATGATGGGGAGTAGCCCCGTTTTTCGGGTACTTGTTATGCGGATTTTACGGTTTCGAGGGAGTAAACCGTGTCATTTCGTATCATTTACGACTCTATCTTTATTACTTATCAAAAGTATTATTGATCAAAATTTAAACAAATCAAACCAGTGTATGCTGATTTGCTCAAAAGGCAGAGTAGTAAGTGATACATATACGATGTAAACCGTTAGGTACTATATAGGAGATGACCGAAAGGAAACTATTGATGATGCATCGAAATGCAAGTAGATGATGCTAAAACCGGGTTGATGCAAGAAATTCGAATCAGTGTAGTGATGAAGTTGCTGTAATGGTAATGGAGCGAAAAGGGCAGTTTATCCGGCGTATTTGTAATAACGGACAACATTTATTAGGGAAAAATCGTAGTGTCCAAAATGGAACGAAAAAAATGAAAAGGACTATTAATCAAGAAAATGCAGGGTAGAAGGTGCAATTCACGTACGGTTCTGTGAGAGGCTTGGATTAAGATGTCCAAGCCTACTCGACCTTGAAAAAGACATTTATTTATCAATAATTTGGCAGTTTCAAAAAAAGAGTGTAATTTTGAACCCGAAAAGTAAGACAGACATTGGATAACATCTGTAGGACAATTCGAGACAAGAAAAAGGTACTTAATCGGTACCTGTTCTTTGATAAAGTTTGAAATGTATTGTATACTAATGATATAGCGGTGACGGGTTAAAGTACCGTCTTTCGCTCTGATTGTACGTTCTTTTACATAAAAAGTATCATAGTACTTATAATGCCCAGGTGGCGGAATTGGTAGACGCGCTCGTTTCAGGTGCGAGTGGTTAATAGCCGTGCAGGTTCGAGTCCTGTTCTGGGCACATATAAAGTAAAGTGATATTTTTAATCTGGAGAGATGGCGGAATTGGTAGACGCGCTACTTTGAGGGGGTAGTGACAGTATTGTCGTGTGAGTTCGAGTCTCATTCTCTTCACCAGATTATATTTTTGCGAAAGTAGCTCAGTTGGTAGAGCATAACCTTGCCAAGGTTAGGGTCGCGGGTTCGAATCCCGTCTTTCGCTCAGCCTCTGAAAGACATCAGAGAGAAATTTAAAGACAATATCTTCCAAATCAATGGTTTGGGAGATTTTTTTTTATAATCCCCAGCCACTACAAAGACAACAAAAAGTCTATTTAAGACAAAGAAAAAGAACTTTATCGGTACCGGTTTTACAAACTGCCAAAAGGTACCGGATAGTGGAAAAAAACAGGTACCGATTTCCTATTTAAGTCTTTGATTTTTCGCAATTTAGTCGTAACGTATCTTCTTTATTTCTCCTTATTAAAGTTTATTTTTGTAACTAAAAAAATTAAAGGTATGAAAAGAAGTACATTTAAAGTTCTCTTTTACATTAAGAGAAGCAATCCGAAAAAAAATGGGAATGTGGCGATAATGGGGCGTATAACTATCGACGGTGAACGAACTCAATTTAGCACTAAACTCGAAATTAATCCAACACAGTGGGATAACAAAACCGGAAAGGTAAAAGGCAATAATGCAAATGCTGTAAATATAAACCGTATGTTGGATAACATTCGCGGTAAAGCAGTCAACCATTATAATAGATTAATGGATACTACTGGTTATGTAACTCCTGATAAAATTAAAAATGCTCTTTGGGGCATAGAGGAGAAAAGTAAAACCATTATGTATTATTTCAACAAATTCAATGAGCAGTATAAAACCAAAGTAGGAATAGTAACAAGAACAACCTATCTCCGTTATGAATTAGCTCAAAAGCGGTTAGCAGAGTTTATAAAGGATAACTTTGATGTAAACGATATGCCTTACCGGGAGATCACCACGGTTTTTCTTCAGGATTTTTACCTGTTTCTCAGAAATAAGCATAAATCAGGTAATAACAATGCAATGAAAACTATTCAACATGTTAGATCAGTATTCTATTATATTAAAAATACCGGAGAACATTTTGCAGATCCTTTTGCCAACTTTAAAATGAGTTTTGAAACAGCAGAACGGGCTTATTTGACTAAGGATGAATTGCAGATTTTATATGATAAAAAATTTGGTTCTGAAAGATTGGATAGGGTTAGAGACCTTTTTCTCTTTTGTTGTTTTACTGGTTTATCGTATTCGGATCTCCGTGACTTAACTCCTGATAATATAAAGGAGGGTATTGATGGAAACCTTTGGATTATGGATACCCGTAATAAAACCAATACACCGTACAAGGTACGGCTCTTAAATATTCCGACGGCTATTATCAATAAATATGAGGATGTACAGAAAGATGGGAAATTATTACCTGTAATAAGTAATCAGAAAATGAATGATTATCTCTTTGAGATTGCTAATATTTGTGGCATAAATAAGAAGATCACCTGTCATGTGGCCCGCCATTCATTTGCAACCCTCTGCCTGACAGAAGGAATGTCTATTGAAAGTGTGTCAAAGCTACTGGGGCATACCAAGATTAAAACAACGCAAATCTATGCCCGCATTGTTGATGAAAAGCTGAGTCGCGACATGGATAAGTTATCAATGAGCTTGGATAATCATCAAGAATTTGCAGCATCTTAAAAACACAGAATTAAACCTATTAATTATACAAATATGGAACTTGATAAAATTAGAGATAAGATTATTCATATTCAAGGAAAGCAGGTGATTTTAGATAGTGATGCTGCTGACCTGTATGGAGTAGAGACGAAACGTATCAATGAGGCTATAAAGAATAACCCTGATAAATTTCCAGAAGGGTATTTAATTTCACTCACTAAAGAAGATAAAATTAAGGTGGTCGAAAATTTCGACCACCTCTCAAACCTTCGCTTTTCCCCGGTATTACCAAAAGGAATCACTGAAAAAGGTTTGTACATGCTTGCCACAATCCTCAAAAGTCCGGTTGCAACTGAAACAACTATTGCGATTATTGAAACTTTTGCCAAAGTCCGGGAGTTATCCCGGACAATCTCTGAATTATCAGAGCAGACCAACGAAGACCTGCAAAAGACAGCAATGCAGAAAAGTGGAGAGCTAATATCGGATATATTAAGTGACGACTTTCAGACTGTAGGTACAGAAACTACTATTGAATTTAATTTATCGGTTTTAAAAGTAAAACATACTGTAATAAAGAAATCGAAAGAGTAATTTTGTCAAATACTTATTTTAAAATATGAAGAATATGAAGAGAGGAAGTATCAAAACAAAAATAAGCAGTAGTGGTCAAATAAGTATCCAAATGGACCTTATAGAGGGTACAGCATGGATGAGCAAACCGGAAATTGCAAATTTATTTATGGTTTATCAAAATACTATACACAGTAATTTATCTGCTATATTCAAAACAGAGGTTTTACGAAATAGCGAAGTAGTTAAAGAGTATAGATATACCGAAAATAGCCAGGAGCGTATTGCCGTTTACTATAATCTTGAAGTAATTATAGCTCTATGCTACCGGATAAATTCACCAGTAACAAATGCTTTAAGAAAACATATTCTTAAAAATATTGTCAGAAATCCTACTAATTGCAATGTGAATCATGATAATCCTTTACTTACATACTCATTGAATTAGTAGTCAATCAGATAAAACAATATGGACGTATTGTTTTTAGAAAAACTACAAATGTCTTACTTTTGTAAAAAATAAAGTATATGAATTATATTGAAAACAACCTTTTGCCCGATGAAACTATCGTTTACAAAGCTCAAATCCATTGGTTTATATTTGCTTACCCTTTAGCTATTGTATGCTTAGGAGCATGGCTTTCCTCAAAAACCAGCCTTTGGGTTTTTATTGGTGTGCTTTTAATAATCGCTGGTGTACTTAGTGTGATAAAATGCTTTTTTCAGAGAATGGGAACTGAATATGCTGTTACAAATAAGAGGGTTATCCTCAAATCCGGAATAATCAAGCGGGATGCTCTTGAATTAGTACTTACTAAATGTGAAGGATTAAGAATTTCACAAGGAATCTTAGGGCGTATGTTTGGCTTTGGCTCTATTGTTGTAACAACTGGTAATGTTACTAATTCATTTGATTTTGTTAGTAACCCAATGGATTTCAAGAAAGAGATAAACTCCCAGATAAATATCACCCAAATGGGATAAGATTACAATAAAATAAAAAAGAGGGACTAACTATTTTAATGGTTAGTCCCTCTTTTTTGAATTAGTGATACCGACTAATTTCGCTTAACTCTTAATCTTTAAGCCTCTACTACCTTATTTTCCAATTCATACATTTCTGTTGTATTATAAACTTTAATAAATTCTCCGATTTTCTTCATCCCTATATTTTGGGCAAGACGGATATTTCTCCGTTTTTTTCAAAGCCATAAGCAGAAAAATCTCCGGTGGGTAAATGCTCAACAAAGTATTCCCGTAGATTAATTTTTAACCTATTCTTATCTTTATCGGATAACTCAACTTCTTCTGAAATATAATCAAGCCTGAGCTTTATCAGCATATCAATGTCGGTTATAAAGGAATATCCAAAGCCTTCCATAATATTGGTTTTAAACGAAAAATAAAAAGTATTCTCCCACGAAAATACATATAATGATTGATTATTAATGAAACCATAAACTTGTTTTAATGCTGCTTGTCATTTTTTTTATTGCTAATACCGGTACAAAGTATCGGTAAAACCTCTCTACTCTGGTTTTACCTCCATTTTTATTCTGTCCTTCTCTAATAATCATCTCCTCTTTAGGCACGGAACAGATCCGGTGAGATTCCTATTTGTTCATAGGCAAAGGTATTTCAGATTTTCGGAATGCCTTAGATTCAGAGCCCTAAAGGGTTTTCTAAAAAATCTTCCTCTTTCCCGTTTGGTCGAACATAGTTTCGTGAGGGCGAGCGTATTTTTTAGAAAAAATCAGTCAATCCGAAAATCTAACCTTTTCCGCCTACAAACAATAGAAACCTCACTGGCTCCGCTCCGGCATAAAAAAAAGTCGATGATTATGAGAAGAACAGAAAAAAATAAAGAAAACAATATTTCCTTCTTTCCACTTAGCATAAAATTGGTGCTTTTGGTGGTGGTTGTAGGTGGCATTTTGTGGACATTAGCGTCCGTTGTAGCCTCTTTTGGGTGGGTGCTTCCTCTTCTTGCTGCTTACTTCCTGATCCGTCTTGTATGGTGCATTATCAAGCTGGTGTTTAAGTTGGTATTTTCTCTTATACTTCTCTTTCTTCTCATCTCTCTTCTAACAATATTCATCCTTTAAAATTGACAATTATGTATTACGCAGAACCCCAAAGAAAGCAAGAGTTTACAAACAAGTTTGAACATCAGGTGAAGATTTATCAACAATTTGTGAATGTTTTAAAAGATATTATTCCGGTTGTAACTGAGTACAATGGAAAAGTACTTAATGTAAAAATTGTCAGAGCATGTAAAGCAGTTGCAAGCGATATGAATATATCTCTGGATGGTCGTGAAGTAGCTATCAGTGTAAACTACAATACCCAACACTATAAAAATGCACAAGGGTATATGAGTAAAGTGGATATTAGTCGATTTACCTTTTCTATTTCAGTAGATGAAAATAAAAGAGTTTACAGTAAGAAGTCTGTAGAAACTATTCAAGAAGAAATCAAGTATTTCAGAGAGCAAATAGCAGCCATTCAAAAAGATATATGCTTTGATTATGACGAGGAAGTGAAAGCCTATGAAGAATTTAAAAAACTAACTGAGGCATATAACAAGAGATTCTCTAACCGATTGAGAAGAAGTATAATAATAAACTATTAACACTAAATGGGTAGGTAAATCCTACCCCATATATACCCCGACAATATGAAATCATCAAGACATTTAAAAAATACCATACACGCATATTTAGAAGAGCGTGCCGCAAGTGATCCTCTATTTGAACGGTCATATACCAAAGAGAATAAAAATATAGATGACTGTATTACCTACATACTAAATACTGTTCAAAAAAGCGGTTGTAACGGCTTTACAGACGATGAAGTTTTCGGGATGGCTGTTCACTATTATGACGAAGATAACATTGAAGTAGGAAACACAATGAACGCTCATGTAGTAGTAAATCATGTTGTTGAACTCACCGAAGAGGAAAAACAACAGGCACGCAAGAAAGCTATTTTACAGGTACATACGGAAGCTTATAAAGAAATGAAGAAGCCTGTAAAAAAAGTAGCTACAAAAAAGAAAGAGAAGAAAGAAGTAACTAATCAATTAAGCCTGTTTTGATATGAAACCTAAAAATAAATTCCAACAGCAAGTAGTAAATGCAATCAATAAACTACCCCGTATCACTAAAGAGCAGATTCAGTGGGGTTACCGCAACTGTATCCAACACATTGGAAGAAAAACTAAAAAAGGTGTTATCACTTGTACTGCATGTGGACATGAATGGATAGATACCAAAGCGAAAAAAAACTGTACTTGTCCTCATTGCGCAATCAAACTTAAAATAGAAAATACCCTCAAAAGAACATTTTACGATTACGAATACCTCTGTATAATAACTACCTGTGAAGGGTTACAGGTGCTTCGCTTCCTTTATATAGAATGTAATATGAAGGTAGGAAAAAAAGCTAGTTACAGCCATACAGAAGCCGTTCAACGGTGGTTAGCACCGGACGGTAAAAATGCGACAGTAGCACGGCTGCGCCCTATGGGTTATTTTATTCATGGGTGGAGTTATTCCAGCCATTTGGAATTACGTACCGATAATGATAACAGATACGGGATTATTCCTACGCTTGTCTATCCCAAACAGCAGATTATACCCCAACTAAAAAAATGCGGATATAAAAAGCATCTACACGGCATGAACCCTTTTCCATTATTTAGAAACCTTCTTTCTGATAACAGAATGGAAATACTTTTTAAAACTGGTCAGAAACCCCTCTTTAAACAGTTTTTCAAAGAAGGCACACGCAAGATGGATAAATACTGGACAGCTATCCGTATCTGTATCCGAAACCGCTATACGATAAAAGATGTACTTATGTGGTTTGATTACATAGACCTCTTAATCCATTTCGGAAAAGACCTCCACAATGCTCACTATGTATGTCCTTTAGATATTAACAAAGAGCATGATATACTGATGAACCGCAAAAGCAGACAGGAAGCACGGGAAGAGAAAGAGAAGAATTTCAAGAAGTTTTTGGAAAATGAGCCTATATATAAACAGGCAAAAGGGCACTTTTTCGGTCTGCAATTCTCTGACGGTTCTATACGGGTTAGAGTATTGGAAAGTGTAGAGGAAATTATGATAGAAGGAAAAGCACTCCATCACTGTGTATATACTAATGATTATTACCTCAAAGATGATTCTTTGATTCTTTCAGCTACCACAGAGGACGGTTATCGACTTGAAACGGTAGAAATCTCTCTATCTCGTATGGAAGTAATTCAATGCAGGGGTCTATGTAATAAAACTACCAAATATCATAACAAAATCCTAAAACTGGTAAAGAGAAACTTTCCACAGATTGCACAGAGATTAACGGCATAATATATAGAAAATGAAAAAAGAAATAGAAAAAAGACATGAAGAGAGGGTTCAAAAGGCACAATATTACTGTGCCTACCTCTCCGGGAAATACAAGGCAGGAATTTGTAGTTATGACAAAACTGCCGTTATCCTATCCGGTATTACTGAAAAGCAACTGGATAAAATATGTATAGAACTATCCTGTTCGGGAATTTATTCAGAAAAGAACCAATCAGGTATTATAACAAATTTTGGACAATATAAATAACTCACAAAAAAATATCACAAAATGAAAATTTATGAATTTAAATACACAGAAGTAGTGCGTGTAGAAATAAAAGACCTGAAAACAAACGAAATCCGTTCTATCAGTTTTTGTCAAACAACTTTAGAAGAAGTTATAAGTCATGTTCGAAAAAAATTGAAAGTTGGATTAACAGGTATAAAAGCCAAAGTAAATATCCGTATCAGTCACCATCAGAAAAGATGGGGTAATCAAAAAATCTTTACGGTATATATCAAAAATTTAGATACAGCACTCAAGCAGATTAAAGCGAATGTACCCACTTTAAAAGGCTAAAAGAGATAACAGAGTAACAAATCAGGGTGGAGAAATCCACCCACAAATTACAAATAGTATGAAAACAGCAGAAGTTAAATATCAAACTATTAAGGTTATATTTTCCGCAACCATTGAGGAAATTAATAAAGGGTTCACAAGTTATTATTCAAGTTGGCATGTTGGTAATCTGAAAGAATGGATTGAGAACTATAAGACTTCTAGTTTCACTCAAATAGACGAACGCACAGCCATTATATCCTCTGATTATAACATGGGGAATATCAGAGAATGGTTAAGTAATAACCTCTATACAGAATCAGTGGAAATATTAAACTAAAAATCACCTAAAACAGAAAAAATATGGAAACTATTAAAGTCGCTGATATTACAACTAATCAACTACTAAATGAAAAGGGATTATTTGAGGAAATTATTTCACAAGGGTTTGAATACATCCGCTTCGATAAAGATATAAGCGATGAATATAATTTGCCGGAAGCAATTTTTAAAGTATCAGAAGAAGGGATTCATACAAGAGAAACACTCAATTTAGAGGGATACCCCCTTGAATTTATAAAAATATCACTCTCAATAGAGGAAATAGAAGCACAGGAACGAGAGGAAAAAGCCTGTACCGAAACAAATGACACTCTCCTTTTTATGACTATTATCTTTGAGAAACTTCATGCGATTAATGAGAAAGGATATTATACTACATGGTTCGAATATGCCGGACACACCAAAGATTTATCTATCAAAATAATAAAAGGTGAATGGAAAATGAATAAACCGGCAAAAGTCCTTATGGAAGGTATGTATGGGATAAAAGGCAATACCATAACAGATATGTTTTCCATGAAAAAATGTACCCGAAGGGAGTTTCTTACAGGGTTGGATGGCTTTACTAAAAAACCAACAAAGAAAGGCAAGTAAAACAACTGGGGTAGCGGGTAGGCTACCCACAAACAAAAATTAAGATGAAATCAATTAAAAAATCAACTATATGAAAAAGTGTAAAATAATCAAGACAGAAAACGGATTTACTGTAAGGGAGACGAACTTTCTACATTATTCGGATGCAGAAATGTATGCCTACTGTTTGGCAAATACTCTCAATAACGGAGGTAAACTGATATATGTTGAAAACGTGGATGCAGCCATTAAGAAGCATAATCAATTAGAAGGTATGTTTCTGGATGACTGGTTACGGTTGTGTTGGAACAGAAACGCAGGGTGCTATCTGCATACTAAAAACGTATACGCACTGAAAGATAATTCACTTTTGGGCAATAAACATCAGTGGTACAAAGATGCCAACCAATGGTGGGATTATATGCCTGTGGAAACAAAAGCTTTGATTTCGGGTATAGACAATCAAAACGCATCCGATTATCATTACCGTGCTTTTTGGGCTAAAATGCAACCCTCTGACAAAGACTGTATTTACCTATACTGGAAGCACCGTAACGGCAAAATAACCCTTGACAGCGAGCATGCAAACTCCCTGCAAATGGAGATTATCTCAGAACTGGCTGAGATACAACTGGCAACTGAATACAACATATCCAGTGCGGATATGTATGACGAAAACGGCTCGTTCCACAAAGAATACCAAGACAGGTTTAACTGCATCTACGATGATATAGAAACAAGGCTGTCAGATAACCAAATATAAAAGGCAGAACTATGATTAAACAACAAGAGATCAGACAGAATGGTAAAACCGTTCTGTACTCTGAGGATGGAGTTAGCATACGAATAGTCTTCAATAACCTTACGGGTAGAAACTCAAAGACTAATGAAGATTACCAAAACTATATCCAATACGTGGCAATTCCTCAGATGGGATTTACATACGGAGAAATAGAACTTGTTGAAAACGGAACAACCGTAAAAACAGGATTAATAACGATTAATATCTAAAGAATATGGGACAAATAGTAACAGAAAATTGGATGCAGGATGCAAAAGACATGGCAAGAGCCGAACGTGAACTAAAAATTGAAGAATGGGTGTACATTACCATTGAAGTCAGAAACGAGGACAGAAGCCGGGAAGTTTTACACATATTTGATATTCCACGAGATATGTTGGAGCGATGGCGGTGGGTGATAAACTGGCGGAAAGCAAAACTGGTCTGTAAATATCCACGAAAACATATAGACCAGTATTATTGCTACTATGATAAACGCACCGGACTACAAACAGGTATGAACTCATTACTCATGAAAGTATCTTCTGCAAAAGCACAGATTACCAAAGTTGAACGGATTATAAAAAGGTACATAGATGAACAACAGGTGAACAACATGTTTTTTAACCCTGAGACAGACGAAATCCTACAAAAAGCCTATCTCAAATTAGAGAAAAAGAGAGAAAACTATCAAACAATCTATACAATGCTAGAAGAAGAAGTAAAAAAACATAGAGAAAATAATGACATATATAAACTCTTTATTGGTTTTAAGAAACTGGGTGAGTTCACTTCCATTATGGAAGCTAAGAAGTTTGCAGATCAGTCCGGTCACTGGGGTACGTTTAATCTTTTGGGAGATAAATACCACGACGCTTGGTATATATCGCAGCCAGAGGTAAAGACTGCATAGGTAAGTAAAGCGGGCAATTTCGCCCGTTTCTTTTTCCATGAGCAGAGAGGTATGCGGAGAAAAAGAAACAAAAAGCCTAATCGCTCCTACCGGAGATAATAGATATTTTATATAAGGCAGACATAAAAAATAATCAATAACAAAAATCTCACCTTGATTTATCTTTGTCCTGTTTTTAAACCAGAAATATAAATTCTACAAATAATAAAAGATTATGAGATCAAACATCACATCAAAAAATGAGAAGTTCCTTTTTAAGTTTATCACTATTAGTATTCACTCTTTGCGGTTGTTCGTCTGACGATGACAATACTGGCGGCAATAATACAGCGGGTACTCATAAGATTGTCATGCAGATAGAAGGTAGCGAAAATATTTCTTATATATTTGCTTTTGCAGGAGCGAGTACTTCAGGGTCAGCAGCCCGTTTATATGACAAGCAAAAAGAATATCAGGGTAATACTTATTCAGAAACTGGTGTATTAACGGGAAAATCTACCGAATTTATTTGTTACACATCTGAGGATGGACTATTGATGACTTTAGCCTTATCCCTTTCCAGTACTCAGGTAGGTGCAAAAGTTACTTATTCTCTCAAAGCCTATATCAATGACAAACTGGTAGACGAATTACAAAAAACAGCTACATTCACAGAAAATAATGTAACAGAAACGGTGAGCTTTTCTACCACTTCGCTATAAAAGGAAAAAGCGATATTCCAATATATATTAAATAAGGCTATCCATCACGGGTAGCCTTATTTGTTAAAAGAATGGTTAGTCCACTCTTTGAGAGTTATATTTCAAAGTACTTCTCTCTTTTAAAATGGTGTCAACAAGTTTTTTCGGTTCAAATCCATCCAATTCAATAAAATCATATTTCTCCCATAAACTATATATTTCTATTATATCCTTTTTAGTCACCCCAGGAGCCATTAACAGAGCCAGATAAAGTTCGTTTAGATCTTTTTCATAAGAAGCCTTTAACTCTTTTAGTCTGGCCAACTCTGCGGAGGGAGAAAACGAGTAAGCATCCACACAAATAAAATCAAAGACTATATAGCACTGTATCCAAACACCACTGTTCTTCGGATCAGGAAAGCAAAGCAAATAGCCTTTTCCTGACTGGCTTGGGTGCGCCTGCCAGAGGGGATTTTCTTTTCTAAGCCGGGATACTGTTTTAAACACATATTCCATTCTATCTTTAGGATCTTGTACAGTCTTCCGGTAAACAAGGTTTTTGGACTTCATTATATCCTGTAATCCCCTAACATAATCCCGTAATATTAGAATCTCTTTTTTCTCCATTTGTGAGCAATAATTTTTGATTTCAAATTATTGTTTCACTGGTATCGGTGCGGGTTGTATCTCCCTGATTAATCTCTACAACAAGGAGTGGTATCTATGACGGAGGCAAATATAAGAGGTGAAAAAAGGTAAATGAAATCCCATAAGAGAGTATTTTACCGGATTGCATTTTAATGGGTTACACCTTTTTTTTCTTGTTATAGGTCATAAATTAGGTTATATTTGCGGTGAAAAACCAGTTTTTTAAATGCTTGTTAAGAGCTGGTTTATCAATATTAACGGTTAATCCAATTAATGGCAAATACATAATTCTCTGATAGAATGGAAACGAAACAAACAGAAGGACAAAAAGGATATCCCAAGCCAAGGAAAAAAGTTCATCACGGCAGGAATATCACAAAACTCCGCCATATTTATGAGTGGACTCAAAAAGAGTTAGCCGAAGCCCTTGAAGTAAGGCAGCAGAAAGTTTCCGACTGGGAAGATAGTCCTACAGTTCCGGACGATATTATTGAGAAGATAGCCGGTGTTTTTGGGGTTGACCCGGCTAAAATAACTGATACAGATCTAAAAGAAGCCATTATTAATATATTTAAGAATAATGATATTCACGACGGTGGTATCTTATGCATGAATGGTGACCAATTTATAGGTTCGGTAGATGCGATTATTAAATTAACCGACAACCTCATTCTAAAAGAGCAGGAACTAAGAGAGAAAGACAAAATAGTGTACGAAGTTCAGCTTAAAGTAAAAGATAAGGAGAATGAACTACTCCTAAAAGAAATGGAACTGCTAAAAAAAGAGATGGTTCTTTCAGGGGTTACTTCAAATCAGAGTTAGTATAAAATGAAACTGTGGAAACCTTTTCGTTAGCTCGTTGGTGCTTGCCTGTACCAGTCTTGGAACGATCAGGTTTCCACTTTTTTTGCTCAAACAAATAAACTTACTAAATAAAAAAGCATGCTGCTTTTTGCAAGATGTTTTCATTTATCTCACTGGAAACACTTATCACTAAGTTGATATATTTCATTCTATTTTTTCCAACTTATAAACCTCTTGGTCGTTTATCGTCTTTTTGGTAAGCAGAAAAGGGATTTTATTGTAACATGAGTCACATACATACCCGAAACTTTGAAAAATGTTTTCAGCACCTATTACCAGGTATTCCTGAAACGGACTAACTAACTGAAAAGCACCATCCAGTTCTTTGCATAATACTATATGTAGATCATCTGATTGACTTTCTGTATCCACAAAGAACTTAACTCCTTTTATATTCTGAAGATCAAGTGCTTTGACCGCATTATAATCGAATTCAAGTTGTAGATTTTTATTAATATATACTTTCAGGGGTTCCGGAGCCTTTTGTTCTTCCGAAGCAGGTTTGTTAAAGTCTTCCGGATTTAGAAATCTTATTTTATCCATAAAACTTGCTTTTAATCTGTCTAAATATAACGATTTATGATGAAAAAACATTTTCACAGAGAAGCAGGCTAATTATAGCCTGCACCCACTATTGTGGAAAGATACCCACAATATTTTCTTCAACTCTCCAATTTTGTGGGCCCCATTCGGGATCAAGGATAGTCGATAAGTCTATTATTTCACTTTGCACTTCTTCTAAAAAAGCCTTTGGGTTATCCGGTTTATGATTAGCTGACGGATAATCCCGAAAAGTATCAAAGCAAAAGATAAACGGATTACCTTTGCTATATTCCTCTGAGCCAAAAAAACCTTCCCTTTTCTTGAAAAAATCAGCAAATCCAACTTCAAAAATACCGAATCCTGGCATTCGTTCATTTAGTTCGTCAGCCGATAGTTTTGAGAATGGAGAATCATTAGGTAGAAAAATTTCTCCTACATAATTTGAAGCCACACTTTCAGCAACAATACGCATTTCGTAATTTCGCATGTTTTCTTGTTTTTGATTACTAATTCCATTCGGTTCGATTGAAACAAGAAAGTAACATATACAAATATAATTGAAAACAATAAACTAAATACCTAAAACAAAAAAAAATCCTTGTTTTATCGTAAGCTCATTTTACTTTATTTTATACAGAAACACCTATTTTACTAAGGTGTCTCTGTAGTTTGATTTTCAACAGTTTAATTTTCGTTTTGGAAACTGAAAGTCTTTTGAATCAACTGTCCAAAAGAATCCTGTATATAGACATCAATGACCTGCTGATCTGAACAGTGAGAGGTGTAGTAAAGACGGAATACAGTTCTTTCAAGCGGATAAAGATCATTAGGCAAAAATACTGTTCCGTCATCCATCTTTAACTCTCCTTTACCGTCCGGTTGGAAGTATCTTATATAAAAGTTTGCTTCGCTGTATTCTCCCTCTTTAACTAATTCACACCTGATCTCTGCGGTTTCACCTTCGACTATTTTTTTAGGAACCGGCATAGTAACCAAATCAAATGCGTAAGCCTGATAAATATCCACATCGCTGCTACAGGCACTTACTACTGAAGCCAGTAGTAAGGTATATAGGAAATATGATAAAAATTTCTTCATCTCTTTATCTTTAATTGATTATGTATTTGAGTCCGATTCCAAACTGAGTATGGAAGTGTCCGGTACTACTGCCCCATAAAATTCGCTCACGTATACTTAGTAGTAAAATGATCCGGTCGGACAGGTAATTTTCCATTTCCAATGTGAAAGCCCCTCCATAAAGGAACCGGTCTTTGTTTTGTAGTGTTGAGCCGTCAAAGAGTGTTTTTTCCCCCCAGTTCACAGTTTCATAACCTGTGAGGATAGATGTTCCGAATGAGCAATGTACGGTTTTAGTTGGATCGGAAAGAATTCTCCGGTAATACCCCCCTTCTACCGTGAATTGACTAAGAGGTATCTGCTCTGTTTTATAAGGGTAACTTTTTTGCAGGAACTCACCTCCGAATAGCCATTTATTGCCTGCTTTGGTGTATGTGGATATTCCTAAGCCACAATAACCTCCCCATTTACTATCCGACTGATAGGGGTTAGTGAGTCCGCCTATTATTTGTAATCCCCGCATTCCGGGCAGCATGCGCTGTGCCACTACATCTTTGCTAAAAAACAGACACATTACTATTGTTATGATAAATGTTATTTGCTTCATTACATTTTGTTTTAGTTGATTATTTACACAGGATTTTGAAAATTAAAATCAAAATCCTGATCAATGGAGTCATTCCAATACTCGTCAATAGTGAAGCCTGGATTAATACTATCAGGAAGTGCATTTATCGTAATAGATATCCGGTAATATACGTTCCTACTATTACCATCACCGATAAGTCCAATGGGTGCTTTAAATATAAAGGTTATAATTTCCTGATCGTTAAGAGTTGAAAAATCACCATCCTTATCAAAAAGGCACTCAACGGTAAAAGATGATTCTTGATTCCTTTCAAAAAAGTAGAACAGGTTATTATAATACCCGTTTTCATAATGGGATGTCTGCTCAAGGGTAATTGAATTTGAAGGCGGATTCGGTTCTTTTAATATGGAACTCCTTGTTGCAGTATTGGCACATATTTGTTGAACTCTTATATCTCCACCTTTATACAATTCTTTAAAGTTATCAGCCACTTTTGTCTGTATAGCTGTTTTATTTACAATTCTTTCAAGCTCTATAGTTACGGGTGTCAGCATTCCGATTTCCGGTTGCTTTATATTCACCTCTCCGCTCATTTCAAAACCACTCTGAGGGATAAGCCCATTTTTTACCTTTTCGTACTCTCCATTGTAAGAAGCGGGCCCCATAGATGCTGTTTTAAGAAATTGAAAGTAAGTCGTTGAGGGATTTGTAATTTTATGATTGGCAATTGCACACAATTTTATATCTTCTCCTATATACTCTTCAGGAATACCTATCATTACTTCTCCGGAAAGTGCTTCATCTTTTGATAAAGCATAACTTGAAATTAAATTACGTTCACCAACACCTTCAAATACATACAAGTCTAAAGTATTAATTTCAGTTTCCCAGGGTTTTGCTTCTGATGAGTCAAAATCTCCTCTTATCTGAACAAGCAATGATTGTGTTTTGAATCGAAGAAGAATTTGAGTTTCTTTTGAAATATACTCGTTTTTATTGTTTGAATCGTGCTCAGTACAACTCATTAATCCTATCGTAATACAGAGCAATGCTATAAATTGTTTCATATCTTTTTTTTTATAGTTAGTGAAGAATTAATTATCAATGAAATTGATAAATTCATCGTATTCTAATTCATTATCAATGATAGTAGACCACTCTTCATCCAGCGTAAAGTGGGGTGAAATGTTATTAGGTAGTGTGTGGATTGTGATACTTAATCTATGGTAGTCATTTCTTCTTCCGGTATTTACACTTCCAATACTTGTATAAAACTTATAGGTAAAACGTTCCTGATCGTTAGTCTTAGAGAAGTCTCCATCTTTGTCAAATAAACAATCTAATGTTATTTCAATCTGGTTATCGGACTCAAATAGATAGAATAAATTATTATAATATCCTTCATTATATACAGCATCCTGATTTAAACTTGTTGAACCAACGGCAATATCATTTTGCCTAAGTAGATAAGATATTGAGTTTACATTATTTAATTTTACATTTAATACTTTAAGATCTCCCCCATGATAACGTTCTCTAAAATCATCTCCGATGAATGTTTTTATCGCAAATTTATTTACCAGTCTCTCTAAATGGATAGTTACAGGTACGATCTCTTTGGCCGTCGGGCAGGTCATCAGAATCGTTCCAGCCATTTCAAAACCGCCTTTTGGTACTATGCCGTTTATGGCCACATCATTATATGTTCCACTATAAGTATTAATACTTCCGGATTTTTTAGAAAAGATAGTCCACGGAACACTAAAAGAAGGTATATTCACGTAATTGGCATAAGCTAAGAATCGTACCTGCTTATTGATATAAGCTTCCGGAACACTCACTAATATTTTACCGGATTCAATTTCAGCTCTTGTGAAAGTATATTGTTTTAATACATTGTTATTTTCATTATCCATATGAATGGATAGAAATAAAGTGTTTAGTTCCATTTCCCAAGGTTTGGTTTCTGCTGTATCATCAAAAAATCCTCTGGTCGTTATTGAGAGAGGTTCCATTTCAAGATTAATAGAAAACATCACCTCTTTCTCACTGCCTTCTAAATTGGATTCCGAATCTTCATATTTATCCGAACAGGATAACAGAAATAACATTAAAAGGCTTAAAATCATATTATATTTCTTCATACATTACTTATTTAATTGATTGGTATCATTTGTTAAAGCCAGCTCATCCAGAATGATTTTACTCATGGCCGGCTCTGAGATGTAATGAAAAGAGTAGGTCTTTTCGGAAGTTCCAATTAGTAAGGTACCATAGCCGAAGACCTTTCCCCAAAAGGGTTGCTTTACCTCTACACTCTTTATCTCAGAGATCAGAACAAAACGGCTTCTACGGTTGATGATATGAGTTCTGAAGTAAAAACGGCTTTTGGTTACCCGATGATCCGAATCGGAAAAGGTGAGGGTTCTACTAAAAGTTATAAACAGGCAAATGATAAGGATAAATATCCTGATAAAGAAGTACCATGTACCCAGTGCCCCCGGACAAACAAGGGCTCCAATTAGCATGCCAACCGGAAGGGTAAGGATAAAAGGATGAATGTCAAACCGGTGAAGGATCGCTTCTAAAGGATATGTTTCTGTTTGATTATTTTCCATCTTGTCGTATCTGTATTATTTCATTTTTAATTCGTTAATCACATTTGCCCGGACCAGATCGGCATTCTCTACGATGAAACTCTGGTGGCGGCCACCGTCTTTTTCATGCAGTTCTACGATAAGTTGTTTATCATCGGGAATAGTAAATTGTGGTAGAGTGAAAACGGTTTGTTCGGTATTCTTACCGGATACTACCATGAGATTATTGTAGGCTCTTAGTGGCTGGAGTACCTGCTCCTGAATAGCAGTACGTTTAACGACTTTTTTATCTACGATTTTGAATGTAATATAATCTACTGCAAAAGGGACGTTAGAGGAATTTTTTAGTTGCAGGTGAAAATAAAGAAGCTCGTTATGTGTATAGATGCCTTTTAGGGTGTACTGAATACCGAATCTTTTAGAGCCGATGTGTTTGAGGTGTCGTTTGTTGTTTTTATGAATGGACTGCATAACCAGTTTCACAAGCAAAGGTGACTCGCTGCCGAGTTCCTTCAGATAAATATCCATTGCATTGTTTGGACGGTTTACCGCTTCGCCATCATGCAGAAAGTCTGTCATTTCGATAGAGAGCTTTACGGGTTCTTCTGCATAGCGAACGTTAAAAGTGTAATAGCTTCCATCTTCAGTAATGACAGATAGGTTACTTTCACGTGAGAAGTCACGAAGAGCGGCTTTTACCCGAAGAACATTCTCAGCTCCGTCTGCTTTTGCAGCCAGTAGATCTACCGACCCTAAATCTACGTAGCGAATAGCTGCCGGAAAGATTATATGAACTGTTTTGTTGAAGGTGACTTCCAATGCGTAGGGAGGTATCATTCGGTCGAAAGTAATCGGACGAGTGAATCCATTAAAATAATCCCCTTTTGAAGGTGATAAAATGTTTTCACTTTCCTGTCCCTTAACTGTACTGATGCACACCAGTAAAAAGAGTGCTAAAAAGAAATGTTTCATACTTAAAATGTTTAATTTGTTTTTATTAATTGGATTTTAGTGGTATAATCTTTCTGGTTGTTTAATTAACCGGTAGTAACAAAACCTTATAGCCAGCTTTGAGATTGACTTTCACCATTCTCATTTTTTTACTTACATATTGCGAGGCTCCCTGTATTACGCTCCTTCCCAGATCTGCTGCCAGTTGTGATCCGGCATTGTCAGTTATAGTAATGCTACTTCCCATTGAGGTACCCATACCTGCCGCAATTTCTTTGGCGGCATTGAGTTCATCAGAACCAGGAGCGGAGATACCTCGCAAGCCGTCCAGATCATAAACTGTAAGTTCAACCGGAATGATACTCCCGTTATGTTGTACAGAAGTAATGGTTATATCTAATCTCTCGCCGCTAATTTTGGCAGTACCCGTTAAAATGGTTCCGGCAGGAATGATAATATTTCCCACCCGCATGGCTTCTTGCAGACGCAGTTGTAGTTCTTTGCCTTCTGATAAGGTGATTTCCTGATAGACCGAAGCACGAATGCTATTTCCCGCCACTTCATTCTCCTGTCCGGCAGCCGTTAAAAAGCCCAAATTACGAGGCTCACTATACATGGCCATAAATTCCTTGTTATCAATCTCACCGGAAAGAAGGGATACGACATTATTTTGCACCTGCGAAATTGGTTCTGCAGTTGGTTTTCTCCCCTGATTGTTAGTTGTGGATGAAGAAGATGGTACTTCCTGCTCAATTGGTGTCTGCGGCATATACTTGGTTGCAAGTTGATAGGAACGTTCCATCAGTTCAAATTCTTCATCAATGGCACGCTGGTGGCTTTCTTTTTCCTCCAGTGTTCTTTCCAACTCCTCAATGCGCTCCTGCAACTTTATCTCTTTTTCATCCGGTCTTGATGGACTCTCATAGAAACTATTTAACTGGCGGTTCACCTGTTTATAGGCATGAGCTGAAGAGGTGATGGAATTATCCGGGGCTGAACTATTACTCGCTTTACCAGTATAAGATGTTTCGGATAGAGATATACTCCGGTTGTTTTCGGTTATCTGTTCACCTTCGTTTTCTCCTATAGAGAATGCATAAGATTCTAAAGAGCGCATCTTTTGTTTCTGTTTTTCTTTCATCGCCTCTTGCTGGTAGGCATCTTTTTTGTCGGAAATAATTCCGCTCTCTTTGGGTGTAGGAAGATCAGTATTAAAACCGATTATTTCGGTTTCTTTCTTTTTGCCCGATGGGGCAAAAATCAACCACATACACGCCACAAAAGCAATCCCCATAAGAGGGTATACAAGCATTTTTTTTCGCTGCTGAATCTGTGCCGGTGTAAGTTCCTTTTTCTCTTTCCGGGGTTTTTCGTTTGTTTGTTCTTTTGTACTCATATTTATTTTGTTTTACTGTTATTTTTAAGTTCCCAGTCCGGACTGCTGCGAATCTTCTTTTTCATCCGGCTGCCAGGGTTCAACGATTACAGTATCGTCGGTTCTGGGTAGCGGAATGATTTCATCCCATGTATCGTCCCATGCTGTACAGGCATGTAATAAGCACACTGTCACAATAACCAGTATGTATGGAAATATCTTTTTTACTCTCATAAAATAAAATGACTTAAAGGGTTAATTACCTAAACTGTTATCTTCATCGACTGCATCTTTCCAATTCTCTTCAACAATTGCTAACGACTGAATATTTTCCGGTAATCCCTGAATGATCACGTTAATACGGTAATATTCATTTCTTCCTGATTTTTTTAAGTAAGAGTTTTTGTATCCTGCCATTGTTTTAAAGGTATAGGTTACCTCTTTCTGATCATGGGTAGTTGAGAAGTCGCCGTCTTCATCAAAAGTAGCATCAATGGAAATTGTCAGTTGAGAACCACTTGTTTCAAAAGCATATAATAAGTTTTGATAATAACCATCCTTATAGACTGGTTCTTGGCGGACTGCGCTTCTCGATCCATTCAGAGCTGAGGTTTGGTCAGTTAAATACGAAAGTGAACATCCATTATCTATATTAACTGAATTTATTCTCAGATCACCCCCGTCATAAAATTCCCTGAATGTGTCTGATAGTTTTGTTTTGATGGCTATTTTATTTGTTATTCGCTCTAACCGAAGTGGCACCTCAGTGATAGACCCGTCATTACTCTTTGTAGCTTTCGTAATGGCACTCATTTCAAATCCACTATCAAAGATTTCTCCTTGCAACACATCATTAAATGTGCCATTATAGGTCCCTATATGTCTGGACCTGGCGGATGACACTAAATTAGGCAAACTGACTGGATCAAGCTTTCCTGCATTTCCATACGCATAGAACGTTAGATTTTTACCGAGATATTCCTCATCCATACTAATGTATTTCTCTCCGCTTTGAAGTTCTGATTCAGAAAAATAAAAGGTGGAAATAATCTGACTCTTATCACCTTCGAATATAAAAACCTGTAGGCTGTTCAATTCATTTTCCCAACTTTCAGCTTTTGTATCTTCATCGAAGAATCCATGAGTCAGAAGAAGGGGTTCGGTCTGGAATTTAATTACAAACTGTGAGTCCGGATTAGACACTTCCGGCATATCATCTTGATTGCAGGAAACAAAGAAGAAGAAGACAGAAATACTGATAAAAACGATTATTTGCTTCATAAATTAATTGTTTAAATGATTTGTATTGTTATTGAAAAAAGTGCATTATACATCTAATTATCTTTTTTATTATTCTCTCTTTCTTTAATTAATGTGGATAATTCAGGATCAAGATTCCCTCTGAATAGAAGTACATCATCCAGCTCACAAGCCGAGTCAAAGTATTTTAGTGCATCCTCTTTTCTACCCAGACGGGAGCATGCTATGGCTTTGAGGTATTCTGTTTTAGAAAAGAGCGGCAAATCTGATAGTACCTCATAGGCATCTTTATCGTAACCCAGGGAAAGAAAGCATACGGCTGTATTCTGATCTCTGAATCCCCGTAAAATATCAAGTGCATCTTGATACTTCCGGTCTTTCAGTAGCTCCACTCCATGTGCATAGAGAGTATCAGGCATGGTAGTGTGAATGGTATCTTTTACCATACCTACCCGACGGAGATCATAACGGAAAGTAACAGCCCTTAATTTAGGATAGATATTTTCAAGCATATACTTGTAATCTGCGGAGTACTTACTTTTTATTTCGGCTTCCAATTGATCAGGTATATTTCGGCTCTTTTCTGTAATTAGCCGTAGAATGTCTTCTCTGTTTTTAACTGGGTGTTCTTCTTCCCGTATGATCCTTTCCAACTCTACCCAATCTTCTGGGGTTGATTGTACGGTAATAAGAGTATCCAGTCCGGATGATGGGAATTTTCCGCTTAGCCATTTATGTAAAGAAGCGGCTCTTTCTCTTGAAAGCTTCTCATTTAGGCTGACTGATCCTTCTGGAGAAGAAGAGGCGGAAAGAATAATACTATCGATATGAAACTCTTTCTGCCGGATAATTTCATCCATCAAAATCTCAATTCTATCAAGTTCTTCTTTGTTACGTCCCAGTGTATCTACTATATCAGTGCGGTTTACCGGAAAATTCAGGTAATTGCGGTCGTTGACAACTGCATATTTTTCTACTATCCGAGTGATATAGCGGGTCGTAGTATCTACAAAGTTAAGCATAGAAGAGACAGAGTATTGAAGCGTATCGGAAAGAGGTAGCTTGTAAAAACTTCTATCAAGAGCTACAACATGCCCTTTAAGAGACAGGCGAAGGGAACTGCCCGCTTCTTCTGTCTTTACTTCCTGTGTATAGAAATATTTAAGTTCCCCCCGGTTTTCAACAACCGAGTCAAGCCGGACTCCCTCCAGATATGGATAACTAATAAACCTTTCATACGCCCAGTTTTCTTTTTCGCCAGTCGGCTTAAACCGTTCTTTATAGGTATCCAGTTGCCAGTAATTGCGCTGCTGAACTTTGTCGAACATGCCCCCTCGTATGGCAAGACTTTGTAGCTCTATATTTTCATCACTTTTATGCAGTATAGGTGTTACAACAATGCTCTGCGAACTACCCTGTAATTCTTTTGGCAAGGTAACTACAAAGTCAATGTTTACTTTTCCCATTCTTTCAGGTAGGGTACGTGAGCGAGCTACCACAACCACCTCATTTAAATCAAGTGTCATCATATCCTCTCCGCTCTCATCTCTCTTTGATGGAATAATAAAGACTTTAGTACTGTCCGCACGGGTGTATTCTATGAATCCGGCTTTGGGCTGTTCACTATAACTTTTTTCTACCATTTCACGCTGCCGCTCGGTAGAATGTTCAAGTGCCGTATTATACTGCCTCTTGTTTAATCTTCCGGTAATGGTGCAGCTTGCTATAAGAAAAGTTGCTGTTATGAATAATAGGATTTTATTTATTTTCATTGCATAACCTATTTAGAATAAATAACTAAGTGACAGTTCTACTTTGGAAGGTGCCAGTACAATGCGCCGGGAGTGGTGGATGGTTTCTTCCTGCCAATCGTCTATATAGTAGTCCTGTTTTTTATTTCGTGTGTAATAAAAACCAAGTCCTCCTTCTGCCGTTAGGTTCCACTGGCGGGATAATATCCATGTGTATCCGTATGATGCTCCCAGCCCGGTAAACCAGCCTTTGATATAACGCTTCTTGTTTCCTAGATTATATCTACCTCCAGACAGATGAAGTGCAGTAAAATGTCCGGCAAAATGTTCGTATAGCCACCATTTTACAGAGTGTTGAAGATAGAAATATCTTAGACTAAGATTGTTCGTTTTTATAGGATTCCAATAACCGGATAAATCAACTGACCACTGTTTGGCTATGGCTAGTTCTGCACCTGCATTAAGTGTTCCCGTGGCAAGAGAAAGGGTGTTGCTTTTTACAGCATAGAACTGTGCCACAGTCGTTTCATTTATTGAAATGTAAATAAGCAGCACGAGTAATAAAAGGTACTTTTTCATCTTATTTTTACTTTTATTGTTTATCCAGGTGCGAGAAGGAAGTTTCTCCCTCACGCACCGGATAGACCTTTTATAATTTAAATACAGAGTCCTGTTTCATCGGTATGCACAGGAGGTACATCCCAGTCCTCTAATACCCATGTTGCTTCCAGATTATCCGCTCCAAGCCCTTTTATGGTAGCTTGTATCCGGTAAACAGTGTTACGTTTTATGGTATTCTCTCCTGTAACATAATCTATTGGTACGCTATAAGTGACTGTATGCTGATCGTGAGTAGTAGTTAGATCTCCGTCTTTATCAAAAATACCGGTGAATTTTATTGTTTTATTCTCTCCATACTGTCCTGTTTTTCCTTCGTAAACATACCAAAGGTTATGATTCCACCCATCCCCAAAAACCGGAGTTTGATAAAAATAAGTTCCTACTGAATTATAATCTCTAGGATTACCTGTATCAAAGGTATACCCATTATTTCTCGAATAACAAGAAGGATTATTAACTACCACTACGGCTCCATCGTGATTTTTTGAGAAATCCGGATCAACTCTCCATTCTAATGCTACTTTAGCAATGATCCTCTTTAGGGGAATAAAAGCTTCGGTTAAATAGCCATATGGATTAACAAATACTTTTGCTGAACCACTTATAGGAAATGAACCCAAACTGTAGAGTTCTCCACTTAACATTTGATCTAACTCTCCGTTAAGTTTATTAATATTAGTATTGCAATAAATATTTTCAGCAAAAAAAGTTGCACCCTGATTATATTGGATATTAGTAACAGTACCTGCTCCATTAGCTATTGCAAAAAAAGAACAATACTGGCCTGTTGCTTCACGTGGGATTTTTAAAATTGTTCTTCTGTTTTCAATATCCGATGAACTTATCAAATAACTATTTACATACTTATCGTCCTGATCAAATACGTATATCCTAAGAGAAAACAGTTCACTTTCCCACGGCTCTGTTACCGCTACATCATCCATAAAGGAGCGGGTATTTATATCAAGTCCGGAAACTCCAAATGAGATTTCAACATCTTCATAATCATTTGCTCCACTTACGGATTCATCCTGATGTGTTTTATCCTGACAGCTTGTTATCAGTAAGAGTGTAAAAAGTAGATAGGCTATCTTTTTCATTCCTTTCCTGCTTTTTATCATTAAAGACCTACTTCTACCGATTGTGTAACGGGTGTTTCCCAGTCGGCAACGGTGATAAATAAAGCAACGTCACTTCCACTTAGTCCATTTACTTTGAGTTCAAGTCGATAATATCCGTTGCGTAAAATCTGTCCGGCTCCGCTTCCATCCAGTTGTACGGTATATTCGACTTCGGAGCGGTCATCGGTTGTACCGGGATTTCCGTCTCTATCAAAATAGCCGGTGAGAGTAAGTGTTAATTTCTCATCTTCAGAAAGTGTTCCGTTTTCATATACGTAGAAAAGATTACCGTAGCCATTCGAATCTCCCGGTACTTGTGTATGGGTATAAAGCGAAGAGCGGACCGGATAGTCATTTTCTTTTTGGATAAGATTCGAAGAAGAAGATACGCCCGATAGTGCAACTTCTGTAATGACTACCGTACCTCCATTGTAGAAGTTTTGGAAGTTCTCTGATATAGTTGTAAGTACAGAGACTTTAGCGACCAACCTTTTCAAGGTAAGTGAAACCGAATTAGCGGAGCCTCTTTCTGCAATTGTTGCGGTTGTTTTACCTGTCATCACAAAACCATCTGTCCTTAAACCAGTGGTTGTTACATCGGAGAAAAGACCGTTATACTCGCTAAGGGATGTATTTTCAATCAGGTTTTCCATTGCGGCAACGGTGGTTACATTTTGCGCCGGAGTATTTGCCAGGGCATAGAAACTGCAAAGCTGTCCGGCAGAAGAATTGGGAAGTGAAAAGGCTACTTTCTTTTCCGATAGTTCACTTTCTGATAGCTCACGCCGTAGAATCAAATTACCCGAAGGGTCAAATACATATACACTCATACGGTGCAATTCTGATTCCCACACTTCCGGAGTAACGCTCTCATCAAAGAAGGCGCGTGACTTTGGACTTCCGGCATCGGATGCAAGACGGATTTCAACACGGGCTCCATCTTCCTGAGGGGTTACAAACTCATTTACATCTTCGTTGTTGCACGAAGTAAGACTAACAGTAGCAAGAGCTACTGCGGCAAAAATAATTTTCTTCATAAAATAATGTTTAAAAAAATGAATGATGTTATTAAGTAAATAATGTATAGATATGAGGGTGTTATCCCTTATTCTTCTATTTCGCTCGAAACTGCCTCTTCCAGTATGATCCGAAGATTCTCTAACTGCTCTATCTGCTTTTTCTCTCCGGCATGTTTTCCGATCCGGTAGATGGAGGAGACAGTAAAATAGATAGATAGTCCGGAAAATAATACCAGCATGGTAAGTACAACGATGAGTCTTTTATCGGGAGTTATCTCCCCACACATTTGTCTTAGGCGATCTTCCAGAGACTCTAATACTTTTGTTAATTTTCGTATCATACCTTTTTATCTGTCTAATACCCGGATATCCCGGTTTTCAAGAATTTCAAATTTTTCTATGGTAAAGCCGTGCGGGTTGTTATCGCTCCTGACTGAGTTGATCAGGTTACAGCTTGTAATGAGCGAGCGTTCAGTGATGTTACTCTCACGAATGATCCGCTGGCGGGCATACGTTTTCACCTTGTAGGGATAGTTATCAAAATTGCATACTATGCTATCAAGCTGTACAACCTGTTGAATGTTACCTGAAATGACCCGGTTGAAATATCCTTTTTCCTGCATGTCCTGATAGTATTCATAGGCACTGCGGTCGGCAAGGAAAAGGGCACGGGTGATGTTGGATTCAATAGCCCCTCTTTCCGGAGAAAGGGTAAAGAAGAGTTCATGAAAACGCCCTACATGTGTACGGGCTTCAACCGGACGGTTCTGGTTCATATCCTGCGAGAGTGCCAGCATAAGGGATTTCCCCTGGTCAAGTACGTATATCTTTTCACGCTGTTTCTCTGCAAAGCGGTAGGAACTCCAAAGGGAGTAACACGCAACAAGTCCACAAAGACAGAGAAAGACAATCGAAAAAATACGGATCTGACGGAAGCTGGTTTCTATGTTCGTTAATGATTTAAATTCCATTTTTACTATTTTGTTGTTAAAACTTATTTGTTATCTACCCATTAGTCTGCCTGCAATATTTCCAACTGCCGATCCGGTTGCTCCAGCGGCGGCTTTGCCTCCAGAAGCAGACATCTTTCCGGCTCGTTGTGTCTGTGCGTTTACCTGTTTGCCTAAGTTGCCCATGCCTCCGGATTGGATTATCCAGTTGGCAACCGACGGAATGGTGAAGTAGCCGATGATTCCAATAATCATAAAGATGATGTAAACGGCATCGGTACTATCGGGTATAAAACCAGAAGTTTCCATCTCCTGTATATCTTTATCTAGCATAGAGATTTGTATTCGGGCAAGTATGGAACTGAAAAGATCGGATACGGGTAGCCACATATAAACCGAGATATACCGGGTGAGCCATTGGGTAAGTGTTGCCTGAAAGCCGTCGTATACACTAATAGCAAAAGCGATAGGGCCCAGTATGGAAAGAACGATTAAAAAGAAAGTTCTGAGTACATCAATCACCAGAGCTGCAGCATGAAAAATCAGTTCTACAATCTCACGGAAAAGCTCCCGGAAAGATTTTTTAGCGTTAAAGGCTAACCGTTTTGCGTGCATACCTGCCATAACAGCCATATCTTTGACTCCCCAGCCAAGTGCGTCAATCTGTTTATCAAACTCTTCGTTATTAACCAAATAAGCCGTTTCCGGATTTTTCATATAGGCTTCGTATTCCAGCCTGTCTTTTTTTTGCTGATAAGCATTCATATCAAATGTCTGGCTTTCCAGTATGCTGTGGGTACCGGTAACAATAGGGCTTAATACCGTATTGATGGTACTTAACACAAAGGTTGGAAAGAACATTATGCACAGTCCGATAGCAAAAGGTCGTAGTAGTGGGTACACATCAATCGGTTCGGCTCTGGCCAGTGCTTGCCATACTTTGGCAGCCACATAAAATAGGGCACCCAGTCCTGCCAGCCCTTTAGCCACTCCGGTCATTTGACTGCACAGGGGCATCATTTCGTTATAAAGATTGCGAAGTATCTCGTGCAGGCTTTGAAAATCAATAGATAGTAGCATAATTACCAGTATTTTTCGTTACCACTTCCATACAGTGCAATCACTCTATCTACCTGATTCTTTTCCCAGGCTCTCAAATAAGAAACAGCTATGTTTTTTTGCGTGTAGTAAAGGGTGAGATTCCGATAATTTTTTATATCATGGTAAATCCTGTCAATCATATCCATTCGTTCTTTGTCCGACATGGAGAGCCCGTTGGAGGGTGTGACAACATTTTTAAGTTCAACGAGCATTTCTGCTCCCTCTTCCAGTAGAAGGGTATATCCGAAGGAGATGGCTGCCAATTCTTCTGGTGTGTAATTAGGATCGGACACCATTTTATTGAAAGAAGTCACATATATGTCCGTAATTTCGCTAACCAGTTCAATGGTTTTCTGTACTTTCCGGGCATCTTTTATCAGGTTGTGCACAGATTTAAGTGCATCGTAGTATTCTTTACCCTGCTGGTAGATTTTGACATTCTCTTCCAGATTTTTCATCATATTACTGGCAGTAGAACTGGTTTGTATCACGTTGCGGATGTTCTGTGCCAGATTGGACGGGTCGATCACCGTCCACTGGGCTTTAGCTTCGTAGGTGAAGCTTGCCAGCCCTATGAGGAGGGCTATCATGATTCGTTTCATGTTGTTATCTTCTTTTGTTTACTTGAATAAATATGTTCGTTTTTGTTCCCGCCAGCCGGCGGCATAGAATCGGAAGTTTTCCACTGCTTTTTCGCTTTATTCTTCTTTTCGCTCAAAGTAGTTGAAATGGGGAACGAGGTAAATCCTGTCTAATTCTCTATTGTAGGTTAGTTGGATGTAATAGGAACCGATAAAGAAACCAAAGATTCCTTCCTCTTCATCCACCTCTTCGATGTGATAACGCTCCTTTCGATTCTCATCAAAAGAGATGAAAAAGTTGTCGTATTCTCCAAAGATTGTAAAGGGCTGATTTGGTTCTATACCTAATTCATTGAATGATTGATGATTGTACGACCATTCGCCAAGGAGTTCATGCAAAGAAACCGAAGGTATTGGGTCTGTGAGAGGAAAAGGCATTTCATCAAAAGCCATAATGCCCAGATCTAACGACTCGTTTTCCGGCTTGGAAAGAATGGTTAAAACACCTCTGAAATGTTCTGTTAGTGCGTTAATTTCGCTATCGCTTAACTGTTTCATACTTGTTTGTTTTAATTATTAATTCAACTTGTTTTTAATCGTTTTGATGTAGTTTATTTTCTAATCAATCCTCTGAACTATTACTATCTGGATGATAGCTCACCAGTCGGGTATTTCCAATTTCTTCTACAACTTCAAAGTCAAGTACTTCGTAAATTCCGATAGAGTCTTTATTGGAAAGATCAGAGAAAAGAACATAATCGGGGAATGTTTTTTGCATCTCATAAATCATACTTGAAGCCCAACCCATATTTCTGTTTTTCTTATTTACTGCAATAGCAAGTAGATAAAAAAGTTTTGGGGTTTGGTTTGCATAGTATGCTATCCGGTCAAAGTAGTTTTCAGGTTGATTAACAGAGAAAATATGACTAAAATCTTCACTGGAGTTTTGTTTTAACTCATGGTAATCGAACCAAAGAGAAAATCCAATGATATTTTCATTTTGTTTTATCATATAGACCTGTCCATACTCGTTACAGATTTGAGTACTTTTTTCAAAGAGTTGCTCAATCTTGTTTTTTCTTTCTTTAGGGTTTTCATCCAAAGGGATGTAATATGGATCATTAGAGAAAGATTCAGCCGCAAGTTTAGAAAGCTGACTAATCTCTTTTTTTGTCAATAAATTAGAACTCATAATTGCTATTGTTTTTATTTTTTAATAATAATTTGATCTGCACTCCTATGATATTAAGCCAGGTGTTTTATCGCCTGCTCCACATCACCGCCCAGTTTTGCGGCCAGGTTCATCACTTCCATTTTCTCTGATTCTTCGGTCGTGTAAGCCAAATATTCCGATCGGGATACTTCCGTAGCATATACGGCACTTTGAACTCCTCCCAGTCCGATCCATACTTCTTTGTATAGCCTTCCCGGTGCATTACTCATGTTGATGGAAAGTATCTGCGCTTTTTCTTTGTCGGTTAGTCCCAGTAGTGACTGAATACTATCAAACTTATTCATATACTTACGCTGATCGAGTAGGATTTTACAATCGGAGTTATTGATAATGGCATCTTTTACAATGGGAGATGAGATGATGTCGTCTACCTCCTGTGTCACTACAATGGCTTCACCAAAGAACTTACGGACAGTTTTGTAGAGATACTTCAGATAATCTGCCATGTTGGGAGATGAAAGGGCTTTCCATGCCTCTTCACAAATAAATTGCTTACGGATACCTTTCAGCCGGCGCATTTTGTTGATGAACGCTTCCATGATGATAATGGTTACTACCGGAAAGAGGTCCCGGTTCTCCTTGATAGCATCAATTTCGAAGACGATAAACCGTTTGTTAAGAAGATCCAGTTCCTTATCGGAGTTCAGAAGGAAATCAAACCGTCCACCTTTGTAATATTGCCGGAGGGTAATAAGGAGGTTATCAATGTTAAAATCCGATTTACTAACTCCAATGGTTCTCTTTTCCATGTCGCTGCGGTATTCATCCCGCATAAATTCATAGAATGTATTGAAGTTGGGTGTGATACTCTGATCTGTCTGTATCCGTTTGATATATTCATCCACCGCACTACCCAGTTCTCCGGATTCCGTTTTGGTGATTTTATCATCTTCACTCTTCCAAAGAGTAAGCAGAAGGGTTTTCAGGCTGTCTTTTTTCTCAACATCAAACTGGTTATCTTCCGTAAAAAACGGATTAAAGGAGATCGGGTTTTCTTCGGTGTATGTAAAATAAATCCCGTCTTCGCCTTTTGTTTTACTGCGGATCAGTTCACATAGTCCCTGATAGGAGTTTCCGGTATCAACCAGCACTACATGCGCACCTTGCTCGTAATACTGGCGCACCATGTGGTTCATGAAAAAAGATTTGCCCGACCCACTGGGTCCTAACACGAATTTATTGCGGTTAGTGATGATTCCTTTTTTCATCGGTAAATCCGATATATCCAAATGAATCGGTTTACCACTTACCCGGTCGCACATTTTGATACCAAAAGGGGATGGCGAGGATTGATAGTTTGTTTCTTCAACGAAAAAACAGACTGCCGGTTCTATAAATGTATAGAATGATTCCTCCGAAGGGAAGTCACCCGCATTGCCCGGCATGCTCGCCCAATAAAGAGTGGGTGCGTCTACCGTATTGTGGCGGGGCTTACACTCCATGAGCGCAAGCTGGCTTCCCACATCATTTTTGATATGCTTTAGTTCTTCCTCATCCTGACTCCATGCCATTACATTGAAGTGCGCCCGGATCGAAGTCAGCCCGAACGAATGCGCTTCATTGAGATACAAATCAAGCCACTCTTTGTTAATCTGGTTACTACGTGAGTAGCGGGAAAGTGATTGCATATTGCGGGCACTCTTTTCAAACTGGCTGAGATTCTCTGCGCTATTATCCAAAAACAGAAACTGGTTGTAGATGTGGTTGCAGGAAAGTAGTAGTCCGACAGGTGCGGCAAAGGATAACAGACAGTCGCTGCGATCTGTCGATAATCTTTCGTACCGCATGTCTGTATCCACCTGACCCGGCAGGTCATCAGCATCGGAAAGGGTATGCATGGAGATCCGTTTATCACCGATCCGAAAGTTTGTTCCCAGCTCTAAATCTTCCAGAGAAGTAGTATCGGTCAGAGAAAGGGAAAAGTACTTTTCAATCAGTCCGGCCTTATCTGTTGTACCTGCAATCTCTTCTCCCCTAAGACGAGTGAGACGAATAAAGCCGCTGTCATTCAGTATTCTTTCAAACTGACCGGCAGCTTCGAGAAATTTTAAGGTGGTTTCTTTATCAACTTCTTTAGGAATAATGTGTCCCCTGCAAAGTGAAGAGAAACTACTTTGAATCCGCGAACGCTCTTTCGATGTTTTAGTAAGGTACAGAAAGCAGGTGTGCGAGAGATATGGACGTTCATTGAAGTGAAGCTGATAGCTGCGGGAAAGAAATGTCATATCTTCACCTTCAGTATCCGGCTGATACTTTTCACTAACAAACCAATCCTGCTTATGCACTATACTGTAATCAGGGAGTACTTTGATTGCTTTTACCCATGCAGAATGTATAGCTTCGTATTCTGCACTTGTTACGGTAAACAGTTCTGGTAGTTCTACACGGTACGCAACTGTTATATCTGCATCTTTACTGATGATACAATCTTCCTCAACGGCAAGTAACGGGAACTTGCTTTCCAGTGTGGATGCTTTTAATACATTTCTCATACGTTCTTCTCCTTTCTTTTTCTTAGGAAAAGGCGATGCGGAGTTTTCCGGTTGATCAGGTACCTGGGATGCTGTTTTACTGCCATGAACTTCATAAGTCCATGTTCTCCGTACCTTTCATTTAACTTAAAGGTCAGCCACACAAGTACCGTTGCACTGACTACGCCAAAGCCGATACATATCCATTGGTCTATGCCGATCATATACATGATGACAAAAACCACAAAGACGGCAAGTAGCCCGGCTACGAAAATGAAAAGGTACTGTGCTTTGAGTCCTTTAAACTCCACACTTTTGCCCACTCCTTTGTTAATGTTGTGTTCCATTATTTTTTGAAAGGATTAGAGGAAGAAGGAGCGCAGGATGGTGGCAGCTACAATCAGGAAGATACAGGCTCCGAACCACGAGGCAGCGGTTTTGGAGGTATCCGGATCTCCGGAGGAGAATTTTCCATAAACTTTTACGCCACCGATTAGACCTACTACGGCACCGATCGCATAAATCAGCTTAGTGCCTGGATCAAAGTAACTTGTGACCATATTAGTAGCTTCTGTGATACCTCCGATCCCGTTACCCTGGGCAAAAGCTGTGGAGACTGCCATGAGCATGGCAGAAAGGAAAAGAATATTTCTTTTTGTCATTATTAAATTGTTTTTGGATGGGTACAGACATGGATTTTATGCCTATACCCGGTTGTTAATACGTTGTTTTACTATGGATGTTTAGTGGTGTTTTGCCAGCACTTTTATCCGTACTCTTTTTGTTTCATTTGTTATTCTTTTAATTGTTCAACTAAATCATTTATATCAAAGTCCACCGGAATGTCTACTGAGTTGCGGTTACTCTTTATTTCTTCAGTTATGCTTTTTGCGTAGTGGTTAAGATGCAGATCCATCAGTTCAGCAACAACGTCTCTTCGGTCAGGTCCGCTTTCTGCCAGTTTTTCAAAGAATGCTGTCTGCTCCAGGTCAAAAAGAGTCTTTCCGGCTTTCCGGCACTCTTCCTCTGTTGATTCCGCCCGGTGGACAACCGCTTTTACGGCTCCGCTCATAGCTTCAAAAGTAAGACCACCGGCAAGGGCAGCTCCGCCCAGTCCTGGCACTTCTTCGGATTCGTCTTCCTCTTCCGTTTCTTCCTCCTCTGTGTCAGGTTCAACTTCCAGAGGTTCATCAATGGGAAGGAGGTTTTCTTCCTCCGAATATCCGTCGGCATATCCTTCTGGATTTTCAGACTCCTGTTGCACCTCAGACTCCTCTTCGGTGGGTTTTGATTCTGTAAAGGTATCGGGTTCCTTCTCTTCTTTTTCAGTTTTATCTTCGGTGGCACCGAGTGGCTCCGATTTGACCTCTAATGGCACCGTCGGAGAGATTTTAGGTAGGCGAAATTTACTTTTCCCGATAATCCCTTCCGTTTTTTCCGAAGAAGACTCACTAGAGGGTTCTTCATCACTTTTCAGACTCTTTTCCTTCTTATCTAAGTGCAGCCATAAAACATAGCTTGCCACACATGCCAGATAAAGAAGGGTGATAAATATTAGAATGCTGAGCATATTAAATGTTTTCTTTATTAATCGAAAGGTTATATCAGTCCGAAACGGTTTTCTTCCTCCTGCTTCTTCTTTTGGTATATTTCTTTGATTTCATCTTTATGCTCTTCAATATGCTCACTAAGGATACGGTCTATATAGCCTCCTACGGTAATATTTTTGTCTCTCATTGCGCCCGCTATTGTAGAGAATAGTTCATGATTTTTCTCACTGATATAAACACACCCACGTTTTTTGAAGTCATTACGTTTAAAGTAAGTTTCACTATAACTGGCTTCGCTTTTTTGAGTTGCTGCTTCCTTTTCTGACTTTTTGAAATAATTTAAATCCATACCTTTTTATTTTTTAATTGGTTGATAATTAGACAAGATCATTCAGATTGTTTGGCTGTTTCTCTTTCCATTTTCTAAAACTTTCCATAATTTCCGACTCGTAGTGTTCCAGGTGTTCGGTTATGATCAGATCTATATAGCCTCCCACGGACATCTCTCTATTTCCTATGGTCTGGATAATCTTTGATATAATAGCATGATTCTTTTGGCTGATATATACGTTTTGCCGGGCTTTAAATTCATTACGTTTAAAAAATTCTCCGTCATAATCTACATCTCCTTTTTTCTTTCGGGATTTAGTGGATGATCCTTTGCGGGATTCTCCTTCCGGTTTCTCCTGTTCCTTTTTCCCTTTTAGTCTTTCCATGTCTACATCGTCATCGCGAAAGGTGGCCAGCAGAAACTCTTCATCTATATCGTCTGTATTAGTTTTGTTTTTGTCTCTCATACTGTTTCTGTTTCAATAATTTCTAAAATCTCGTCTGTTAGTTCTTCCAACCGGCTGCCTTTTAGTAAGGATTTATCTGCCGGAAACATCGTAGAGCGGAATATCGCTTTTCCTGCTACTGGAAGCTCCCGCCTAAAACGTTTGCTATCCGGCAGATACGTTTTCAGTAGTGTAAGAGATAAACCCTCGATAATTGTTTCATACACCTTATACAGGTCCGACTTTTCCCGACCGTCAACAATATTCCAAAAGACATAAATACCTTTTATATCACTCCGTCCTACCGTGACAATACGCTCGTTTATCCTTACTAAAAATTTCAGGGTACTTTCCAGTACAACCCGATCGGCACTGATAGGAGCAAAGATGTAATCCATCCGGGAAATGGTTTTCAAAATACCTGAGCTGTTGATTGTCCCGGGAAGATCAAAGAAGATAAAATCTAGTTTTTCATCTTTTAGTTTCTCTGCCTTTTCAAGTGCCTCCTCCGGTTTGCTTTCCAGAACTATATAGCCTTTTTTCCCGTTTTCAGTAACCTGCTTGTAAGCAAGCTTTTTGTAATAATCATTCCCCTTTATCATTTCCAGATCACGCGCCCGCATCTCTGAAATGGAGTGTTGGGGAAAGTCACAATCTACGATGGCAACATTGTACCCTCTTACATAATGAAGATAACTGGCCATTAAGACCGTAATTGTTGTTTTACCTGCTCCACCCTTCTGGGTGGAAAATGCCACATACTTTGTTTTCATTATTCTTCTTTTATGATTAATAAATTCTTTGCTTCACTTAATCGTACATTCATTTGTTATGTTGTTTTTTTGTGAACTACTGACAAGAATCATTACTTCCGTTTTTCTTTTTTGAAGAACTGAACTGCTTCCGGTCTTATCTTATGATTCACTTCCTTTTTTCTCTTTAGAAGCCATGAAATACCTATGGGCTTCACTTAATCAGTTAATCAGTTAAGAAGTACTTCTCTAAATCAGAAATGTTTTTCTGAACATGATATTTAAATAAGCATCTCAGTACTGTATTTCTTATCCTATTCTTATCTGAATATCTTTTTTACTTCTTTAAAGATTTTATCTAATCATACTGCAAATAAAAAGTAAAAAGGAGGTGTCTATCAGCTCTTTTTATTGGGTGGCACCGAGTGGCACCGATTTGACCTCTATTGGCACAGGAGGGTACTGTACAGGCTATTAGTAAGGGAATTAACTTTGCTCATAAATTAATTCCGGGAAATCAGGAGAGCCATTTATGATAATATGGCTAACGTTCAAATCTGCCCGAACGACAGATTTTGGGTGTTCTTAATGAACACAGCAAGCTGTGTTTTTTGCTGCACGAAATTCGTTATGCAGCATAAAACGCTTGCCCCGTAAAGGGGATAATGAGCACTCTCCAAAGTCGGTGCTATATCTTTAATGGTGGCATCTTGATACCCCGGAATACTCGTTTACCACTAAATATCCATAGAAAATGAAAACAGAGAAACAAATGACCTCTAAAAGAGGTAAAACAGGAAGAAAACCTTCTTTAGAAAAAACAGAGTACCGGTATTCTGTCAATTTTACACCTACCGATCATGCGCGCTTCCTGACACTTTTTGAAGCATCCGGGCTAAAATCGAAGTCACAATTTATCGCTGCCCGCATCTTCGGTGAAGAGTTCCGAGTGATAAAAACCGATAGCGGAGTACTGGAATATGTCACTAAACTATCCGCTTTTCACTCGCAGTTTAGGGCTATAGGCGTGAATTATAATCAAATTGTACGCTCACTAAATAGTAATTTCTCAGAGAAAAAGGCACTTGCTTTTCTCTACAAACTGGAAAAAGCGACCATTGAACTGGTAGAACTGAGTAAAGAAATTGTGCGTTTGACTGAAGAGTTTGATAAAAAATGGTCGCAAGAATAAGTTCCGGAAAGTCTCTTTTTGGAGCATTGGCGTATAACCAAGAGAAAGTAGATCAGAAAAATGCAAAGGTTTTAGGGGGAAATCTTATCCGTGAACCTGCCAGCGGAGAGTATCGTATTGGTAAAATTATGGAAGATTTTATGAACCACATGCCTTCGCATTACCGAACAAAGAATCCGGTTTTTCATGCATCCATTAACCCGCATCCGGATGATAAGCTAACTGATGCTGATCTTACTGAAATCGGTCGGGAATATATGGAGAAGTTGGGATATGGCGGGCAACCTTATATTATCTTTAAGCATGATGATATCAGTCGGGGCCATATCCATATTGTATCCGTAAGGGTTAAAAGTGATGGTAGTAAGATCTATGATTCTATGGAGGGCAAACGAAGTGAGAAGATAACAGAAGACCTAGAGGAAAAGTATAATCTTCATCCGGCAAAGGGGCAGAAATATGAGGATATTCGGCTACTCTCTAAAGTGGACACATCCAAAGGAGAAGTCAAAAAACAGATTGCTTCTGTTATTCGGATGGTAGAGGGTAGTTATCATTTTCAAAGTATGGGAGAATACAAAGCAATTTTGTCCCTATATAATATAGGTATAGAAGAAGTAAAAGGAGAAGCTGCGGGCAAACCTTACAAAGGAATACTATACGGTGTACTTGATAAAAAAGGGGAAAAGATTGGTAAGCAGATTAAGTCTTCTATCTTTGGAAAAAAGTTCGGCTACAAGGGACTTGAAAAGCGCATGCAAACTTCTAAAGAAAAGATAAAGAAAGAGGCTGTCCGTGAGAAACTAAAAAAGGTTGTATCCGAAGCATTAAGTAAATCTCCTGATGAAGTTTCTTTTCGGAAAAATCTACACGAGAAAAACGTCGATTTAGTATTACGAAGGAGTGAAGAAGGACGAATTTATGGGGTTACTTTTATTGACCATTCGAGCCGCACTATTCTTAACGGGTCACGGCTGGGCAAAGAATTTTCAGCCAACCAGATAGAGGAGCATTTTAATAGGGAGATTCCGGATCAGACACATACAACCGAAAATATATCCATTAAAGAAGAAGTTCCTTTTGAAAGTATCGGAGGTCTAAATATAGCTGGAGCCGTGGATAGTCTTTTGGATGTTATCTCTTTTGAAAACTCGGATAATTCCGATCCCGGCAAAACTTCTTCAAATAAAAAGCGAAACAAAAAAAGACGATATGGAAGACAGATATAATGCCATAATATGCCATATCAGTGCCAGAGACGGCCAGTAAGAATCGGATAGTCAAACCATAGATTTCACATCTTCATCTTTGCATTTTACCAATTTAAAAATTAGTATTATGCAAAATGAAGATGATTTAAGAGGGCTTGCCAAAGTGATGGAGTTTATGCGGGCCCTCAGTATTTTATTTGTGGTTATTAACATCTACTGGTTTTGTTACCAGCAAATTGTAGAATGGGGTATTAACATTGGTGTAGTTGATAAAATACTCCTAAATTTTAACCGGACTACTGGACTTTTCGGTAGTATCCTTTATACTAAATTATTTTCTATCGTTTTCCTTGCCCTTTCCTGCCTGGGAACACAGGGCATTAAAGAGGAGAAAATTACATGGAACAGAATAATAGGATTTCTTTCAGCCGGCTTTGTTCTTTTCTTTTTTAACTGGTGGCTACTTGATCTTTCGTTACCACTTATAGCAAACACAGCTTTTTATATGCTGACAATGTCTGCCGGTTATCTGTGCCTGCTGGTAGGTGGACTGTGGATGAGCCGCCTTCTTAAAAACACTCTCATGGATGACGTTTTTAATACAGAGAATGAGTCTTTCATGCAAGAAACCCGATTAATAGAAAATGAATATTCTGTTAATCTGCCGACGAGATTCTACTATAACAAACAGTGGCACAGGGGTTTTGCCAATGTTGTATCAATTTTTCGTGCATCCATCGTATTAGGAACGCCAGGCTCAGGCAAGAGCTACTGTGTCGTAAATCAATATATTAAACAAAACATAGAAAAGGGATTTGCTATGTATATTTACGATTTCAAATTTCCGGATCTTTCGACCATCGCTTATAACCACCTACTTAATAATCAGAAAGGATATAAGAAAGTCCCCAAATTCTATGTAATTAACTTTGATGATCCTTCCCGCTCACACCGTTGTAATCCAATTAATCCTAATTTTATGACGGATATATCTGACGCTTATGAAAGCGCATATACCATTATGCTCAATTTAAATCGGACATGGGTTCAGAAACAAGGTGATTTCTTTGTAGAATCTCCCATTATCCTGTTCGCCGCAATAATATGGTATCTCCGAATATATAAGGACGGTAAATATTGCACCTTCCCGCATGCTATCGAATTCCTGAACAAACGATACGAAGACATTTTCCCAATCCTTACATCTTATCCTGAACTGGAAAACTATCTTTCACCCTTTATGGATGCCTGGCTCGGCGGAGCTGCGGATCAATTAATGGGACAAATTGCTTCAGCAAAAATACCGCTATCTCGTATGATTTCCCCGCAGCTTTACTGGGTGATGTCGGGCGATGAATTTACACTTGATATTAATAATCCGGATGATCCGAAAATACTTTGTGTAGGTAATAATCCAGACAGGCAAAATATATATGGTGCCGCACTCGGATTATATAATTCACGTATCGTAAAACTGATTAATAAAAAAGGGATGCTTAAAAGTTCAGTTATAATCGACGAGCTTCCAACAATCTATTTTAAAGGATTGGATAACCTGATCGCCACTGCCCGAAGCAACAAGGTAGCAGTACTGCTGGGATTTCAGGACTTTTCCCAGTTAAAGCGGGATTATGGTGATAAAGAATCTGCCGTGGTAATGAATACCGTAGGTAATATTTTTAGTGGTCAGGTAGTTGGAGAAACCGCCAAAACGCTTAGCGACCGCTTCGGGAAAGTACTTCAAAAACGTTCCTCTATGACAATAAACCGGCAAGATAAATCTACATCAATCAGTACACAGATGGATAGTCTGATTCCTCCCTCAAAAATCAGTAACCTAACACAAGGTATGTTTGTAGGTGCTGTAGCTGACAGTTTTGACCAACCAATTGAACAAAAGATTTTTCATGCGGAAATTGTGGTAGATAATGCAAAAGTAGCGGTTGAAACGAAATCATATCAGAATATTCCACTTATTACTGATTTTCGGGATGAGAATGGCGTGGATCAGATGAAATATATGATTAAGGAAAATTACGACCGTATTAAAGAGGATGTAAAGGATATCGTAGCAGAAGAGTTGGAAAAAATTAAAAAAGATCCGGTTCTTAGTAAACTTCTACCCAAAGATTAAGGAAAAAATACGGCTGTCTTTCAAATAATTTTAAAAGGCAGCCGCATAAAACGAATAACTAAATGTTATTTTGTATGACCTCTTTCATCATTTCTATCCATTCTTAGTTCAAGTAGCTTTTTCATTTTGTCTATAAAAACGGTTCTACTTCCGCTTCGAGAACGCATTTTATAATAGAAGTCTGCTGGGCGCTTTATTTCGATATTGAAGCATTTGCTTAAAAATTCCATAAAATCCTTGATTACTACTTCTCCTTTATTAATGTTCCCTGTTTCTAAAAGTGCGTAAGCAAGTTCTATAAGAGAAATAGTATCTCCTGTCCATCGAAATGAGCTTTTCGATTGTCTTTTTTTTACATGCTTTTCTGGAGAAAAAGATAATTCCATTTTCAACCACTCAATACTCGAATCTAATATTTGAATAGCTTTATTAATGTAATGAATTTCATTATTTTTTTTTGGTGATATTGAGTTTCCTTTTTTATGCTTTCAAATTCAATACGAACATAATTTAAAATTAGAAATATTTGGGAGTTTTGTTGTTGAGAAGTACAGAAATCAAATAGTTGTCTTACAAAATCTTTATATAGTGTATCAATATTCATACCTTCTTTTTCGTCAACAAAATGCTCTTTAATGTAAAAAACGAAATTTGTATTTAATAAAGTGTCCATTATCTTAAATTTTATTTTGTTATTTTCTTATATATTTAATCAGTTACATTCAAGGAAATTATGGAGGGCTCTTATTTTGGTTATGGCTCACATCTTTGTTTTTAAGAAAGTGAGTTCTCGTTAAGATGTAGTTTGGTTTACTAAATAGAATTATTTTTTTTTCATCTTAAGTTTTAATAATGATTGACCTTAAAATTCTAACTAATTGTTCTTTTTAAGGAATACCTGTAAACTGATTTCTTAATTTTTCTACAAAGAAAAAACAATTACCCTATAGCACCATACGTATGGTACAATAAAACAATTGTTTTTTTGTATATATGTTTAGTAATCTACAAGTCACGAAAGTAGGCTATAGATATTGCAAGTGCCAATACAAGTGCAATATAAGAAGAGAAAGCATGAAGTTTGACTATTAATAACAAATGAAAATGTTCCACCGCTCTCGTTCGTTATAGTCAACTTCATGCTTAAATACTATATATATGGTTCAAATATAAGAATAAAAAAGTTTTTTTACTATATTCTTGCTGATAATAAAAGATTTGACTTATTTTGCATAAACATATCTGAAAAGATAAGCATTCATATTGCTGCGAGAACGAGAAGGTGGAAATTTAAGTTCGAAAAAACAGTAGAAATATGTATGCCGGTGCTATATATATTATAGTACAGGCTTACTTAATTACGTTTTTTCGAGCATTTCCACCGCTCTCGTTCGGGTTAAGTTTGTCCTGTACTATTTTTAATATACATAGCAATGGAAAAAAAATCCGACACAAGAAATTGCATATTAAGAGATTCTTATAAATTATTTCTAACAAATAACCTGGAAAAGGTTACTATTGTAGAATTAGAACAGGCTTGTAAAAAGATCAGAGGAACGATCTTCTACCACTTCAAAAGCAAACAAATACTTTTTGAGGAAGTTATAGAAAGCCTTTTTTTTCCATCATTCAATATTCCAATATCTTTCACTAATTCTAACCTACTTTGGGGGGATTTTTTGAATATATATAAAAACCCAGAGCAGAGAGTCATTGAACAGATTAGAAACAGCTACAAAATAGAGAATCCCGAAATATGGTATTTCAATTTTGTCTCTCAAGCTTATAAATATTATCCCTCCTTTCAGGAGAAATATCAATTAGTAATGATCAAAGAGGTACAATTTTTAAATTCTATATTAAATCAAATAAACACTGATAAACCTTTAAATAGAACTGAAAAGAATAAGATTGTTTATACCATTCTATTAGTAGGTATAGGTTTGTCTTTTAGCAAAAGCTTTTTACCTGTACCCGATCTAAGTTTAAATAGCCTTTTGAAAACTATGTATTAACTTCTTATTTCGTCCGTAAGAAGTAATATTTTTAATTACAAACATGAATTCCCTTTTTAAAATACCACATTCTGATTTTATCTGAAAATTCTTTCTTATAAACATTGTCCATGACTGGAGTTGATGTGAATAATTTCCCGAAAATGTGTTTAATTAAAAACCGTACAACTTTATGGTAAGAATAAAACCCAAGATATAGTTGCTCTACAAAAGCTCCGGATAAGACCTTTGGATAGTAGCTTGTTTGTCCAAGTATGACATCGGACTTTTCTCGTATTATGGCTTCTTCTATAACACGTAGCAGAGAGTTAGAATGTAAAAGCTTACAAATGCTGATATCATTAATATGGTTTATCCCCAGATACAAAGGAATTAAAGCGCTTTCATCTTCTAATACTATGCCGATCGATTGATATTCTTCTTTATCATTTTTGGCAGCAAGAAAAAAAGTTTTTTCTCCAAACTGTTTTTTTAGAATACAAAAATAATCCTTATTCAGAATCTCAAACTTATTTTTTGAACGATCCAATGTTTCAAGATAAAGCTTTTCAAATTCATTTTCAATTTTTTTGAAATCAGATATGACTTCCCAAGAAAAGATATTATCAAATTTACCCCTTAGAGTTTTTATTCTTTGTCTTTCTTTCCTTCTAAGTGCTGAAGGGTACGGAGTAAGTTCTTTGTAAACAGGAACATGACAGCAGGGTAAAGAATTATAAAAATAAAAATCATTAGTAAAGAACATTTTAACAAAATCAAGTTCTCCATATGGCACTTCTTTTATAAAAACAATTTTATGTTTAAGGGCTTTCGACCTTAATCGGATTTGCTCTGATATAATCTTTTTTAAAATACAATACTCTCCTTCAGATATATTTTTACTTATACCAATATGCTGACTACAAGTGGATGTTAATGAGCCAACTCCCAATATTCTCACTTGTAGAAAATCCGGAAATACGGTTTTTATCTTTTTAGTTATTCGCTTTACAAAATCAGGTGCCAATACGTCTAAGCTCAACTTGTAAGTAAAACAAGGCAGAATTGCTAAAATCTCTTTTTTACGTGATATTTTCAAATATAAAAAAGAGGCTCCTGGTGGCTTAGCCTCTTCTGTTGACTTAAAAAATGAATAGCTTTTCAAAACCTGATTTTCAAAAATAGAATCCCAATCATTGGGTGAAATTTCACTTATAGAATTACACCATTCGGTTTTGTATTTACTCAAAAACTGATCGTTTGCCATTGGTTATTATCAAAAATAGAACAATCATTTGATTTTAAACTGAGTATTGACTTTTTCCAGAACCTCTAAAAAATAATCTATATCTTGTTTTGTATGGGTAGCCATAACACTGATTCTGATCCTGGACAAATTAGGAGAAACAACCGGAGGGTAGATATAATTAACTATAATTCCGTTGTTATAAAACTCTTTTGATATCTTCGTTAATTTGTATTCATCTTTAACAATAATAGGAATAATAGCTGTCTGAGAATTTAAAACATTATACCCTAAAGATACTATTTGATCTCTCATATAGTCTGAATTTTGTTTTAATCGTTGTACAATACCTGAACTTAACATATAGTTAATTACTTCTGTTGATGAAGCTGAGACTGAGGGAGGAAGGGCAGTAGAATACATATTACTACGAGCAAAGATTCTCAGGTAATCAATAATCTGTCTATCTGCTGTAATAAATCCACCTACTGTACCAACTGCTTTACTTAGTGTTCCTGTTACTATTATATTAGACTTATCTTTTATCCCAAAATGAGATAAAGTACCTGCTCCTTTTTCTCCAATTACCCCTGTAGCATGTGCATCATCAATAACAAGAAGAGCATTATATTTTTTTACCACTGCCAAAATACCAGGAATATTTGCAATATCTCCGTCCATACTGAAAACACCATCTGTTATAACCAGAATACCACCCGGATACTTCTCATAGTTTTCTGAGAGAACCTTTTCTAAAGACTCTGGATCATTGTGCTTATATCTTACCGTTTTGGCTCCGGACATCAAACTTCCATCCAATAAACTTGCGTGATTTAATTTATCATGTACAATTAAATTACAGGGTCTAACTAGCCCTATTATAACTCCAATATTTGCAGTAAATCCAGAAGAAAAGAGGATCGCATCATCGAAACCCTTTAATTTAGCAATAGTTGATTCTAATTCATTTTGAAAAATTGTTGTTCCTGTTAAAAGCGGTACTCCTCCTGCACCAATACCATAATTCCTGGTTATTTCAACTGAGCGTTCTATGGCACTTTCTAAAACCGTTGCCCCTAAATAATTATTGGAACCAAACATGAGTGCCCTCATATCACTTTGGCTAAACCGATCTTTTAATAAGACCTCCCGCTCGCAAGAGGAACTAAGAGGTGATTTTTTCAAAATACTAATCTTTTGTTCTTCGTGAACTTGTAACTGTTTCTGAAATTCAAAAACTTTACCAAGAATAGTCCCATCTGAACTGCTTTTCTGCCCTTTTAAATCAATTTTATAATTTTCCATACTATGTTCGATTAATATACCATACGGTTGGTGCAAATATAGTTAAAAATACACAATATAAATCGAACTCAATACAGTATTTTTTAGTCTAATAAAGTTGAATACATATAGCTAAATGCGCTTTCTAATCTTTTTAGATCTATGCCATCTGGATACATCATACCTGCATAGCAAATGCCACAATAAATATCCTCTAATAACTCTGCAACCTCAACGTAATCGACATCTTTTCTGATTTCTTCGGCTTTAATTGCTTGTTTCAGAACCCTTCGCCACAATTGTATCTGCATTATCTGCCATTTAGTAGCTTTGATGCTAAAACTAGGATAATAATATAATGTTTGATTGGTGATATTAATCAATGCTTTATTATAATTATTAATCCCCAAAGATTTTGTGTTATCTTTTAGTTCTTGAACAGAGGCTATAAATTCATCCATAAAATCTTTTAGAGAGATCTTCTCTTCTATTCTATTTTCTAGTTTGTTTAATATAGATGTTTCTTGAAGAAGATATTTATCACACATAGTTGTAAATATTAACTCTTTAGTTTTAAAGTGGTACATAATTGCTCCCCTGGTAAGTTTCGTCTTTTCTTCAAGTTCATTAAAAGTAACCTGCTCATAGGTATTAGATGCAAATAATCTAAACGCTTCAAGAAGAATTATATCTTTTGAGTTTTTTCTTGTCATAACTATACGGTATAAATTTATGTATATGCAAATATAAAACTTTTTTTTATTTTTTCATTTCTTATCTTTATTATTATAAACCAGTTGAATGTTAAGTCTATAATAGGCTGATAAATCCAATTAAGTCTATTTTTGATTGGGCATCGCCATTACAGGTCAAATCGAAGCCACTCGCTGCCAGCTTCCTAAAACTCCTATAATTCCCTTCCTTTGAAAGCTATTTTCGTCCCTGCATCGCTATTGATGCAATAACTAAAAAAGAAATGAATGGACGAAAAATTAAAAGACAAAGAAACCCTACTGGCTGTCGATAAGAAAGACAACAACAGGATTAAAGCAGTCAAAGGGGTAAGTGCAAACGGAGAACTCGCTACCGTAGATGCAACCGAGGGTAACGAACAAGATTTTATCCAGATTAACCAGCGCAAAGGCATACTGGAAAATTTCTTCTCCAACCTAAAACGTGAATTTAAAGACCCTACACACTTTCAGTTTTTCCGGGCTCCAACCCTAAATATTGAAAGTGTAACCACTCTTCTTAAGGAGATGCTAAAAGACGAGGAAGGAAATTCTATTTTTTTAAATCAGAGCAAAGTAAATCCTACAGATTTCGAAAAACCTGAGCAAAAACAAACCCAGCAACAAGGACCGGCAAAGGAGAACGAATACAAATCCGCAGAAGAGAGCAAAATTCCCTGGGATCAGCTCGAAAGACTCGGCGTTACCCGCCAGATGCTCGAAGAACAGGGGCAGCTCAAAGCCATGCTTCACTGGCACAAATCACCTAACCTAATTGAACTACACCCCACTTTCGAGGGCATACCCTTTGATATACAAGCCCGCCTCTCTTTTCGTGAACAAAAAGACGGAACCATCACCCTTCAGATAGATAGCCATTTGCCAACACCGCAGCTTGACAAATCATTTCACGGGGTCATGCTTTCCGATGGAGTCAAAAAAAATCTGCTTGAAAATGGAAATGCAGGTGAAATTGTACACCTTACAAATAATAAAATCCCCTGTTTTGTTTCCCTCGACCCCCTTACGAACCGTCTGGAAGCAATCCCCCTTAGCAAAGTAACTTTCAATGAAACATTAAAAGGAGCTACACTCTCTGATGAGCAGCTTAAATCTTTATATCAGGGTAAAAAGACCTTAGTGGAGGGTATGATTTCCAAAAATGGGAAACCCTTTGACGGTTATGTACAATTTAATGCTGCAAAAGGATCTCTTGATTTTTCCTACGACGGACTCAACCGTAATAAGTACCAGCAAAAACAGGAACAAGATGCTCCCGCTCAAAAAGCCGAAGAAAAACAAAACTTCCGTATCCCCAAAACATTAAAGGGAAAAGAACTGACCGAGCAGCAGCAACAGGATTTACGTGATAGAAAAACAATCTATGTTACCGGAATGAAAGACAATGCCGGACAACCCTTCAATGCATATATCCGGGTAAATGAAAAAGAAGCGAAGCTCAATTTTTACAAGTGGAACCCCGACAGAGCACAAAAAGTCACTCCTGACAATAACGCACGAGCACAGGTTGCTGTCAACTCCGAAGGCAAAACGAACGAAGCGACCAAGCATCTAAATAAACCGATCAAGCCGGGACAAACTCAGTCCACCACAGAGCAGGAAGCTAAAAAAAAAGTTATACAGAACAGACCCAAAGGGATCAAAATGTAAATCTTATGCAGCCTAAAGAGAGATATTTATTCGACCGCAAGAAAATAGACTGGGAGGAGTTGAAAGCATACGGCTTAACCAAAGAAAAGTTTGGGAAAAGTCAAACGTTCGAGACAATGCTTCGAACTGGACATTCTCCCGGTTTATATCCGGTAACAATGAAGCAGGAAGATGGAAGTTTATGGATGGGTTATCCGCAACTATCTTTTGCCCGATCTGCTTTTAATGGTAAAATTGGAATTGACTTCAACTTTCAGCAGGAGCTATCTGAAACTTTCAGCAAACCCTTCTATGGATATTCTTTCACCATAGAAGAACAAAAAAGATTAAGAACAACAGGTAACCTCGGCAAAGTAATAGACCTTATTCATCCCTACAATGGCTCTATTTATCCATCTTACGTTAGTCTTAATCCGATAACTAACCAGTTAGTTGCAATGGAAACAAAAGAGCTAAAACTTCCCGATGAAATAAACGGAGTAAGGCTTGATAAGGATGATAAATTCCAGCTAAAAGCAGGCGAAATAATCCGTTTTCAAAACAACGGCTATTTACAGGTAAATGCTCTTTTATCAGGCATTGAAACAATCTCCGATTATGATATCCGTATCAGGGAAATTAATAACGAAAAGCTTCATATCCCGACCCATTGGAGTGGAAAACTCATACCCCCTAAATGGCGTGAAGAACTCTTCGAGGGGAAAGTAATCTCCATGACAGACCGGTTACAAAGAAGTTACCTCAGAATGAACTTCACAACCGGACAGATGGAGTCATCCACCACCTTTCCAACCAACCATCCCACAAACAAAAACGAGTTATCCGCTCCCCCTAAAAAGGTAGCAGGACTCAAACTGTAACAATTAAAAAAACAAAACAATGAAAGTAATAATAGCAGAAAAACCCAGCGTAGCACGCGACATAGCAAACATAGTAGGAGCCAAAAACCGTAAAGACGGCTATCTGGAAGGAAACGACTACACCGTCACATGGGCATTCGGCCATCTGGTTGGGCTTGCCATGCCCGAAGAATACGGATTCAAAGGATTTGACAAAGCAAACTTACCTATCCTTCCGCAGGAATTTAAACTAATTCCCCGGCAGGTAAAAGAGGGAAAAGAATACAAACCAGAACCGGGAGTCGTAAAACAACTCAAAGTAATCCGGGAGCTATTTAATAAATGTGACAGAATCATTGTAGCCACTGATGCCGGACGAGAGGGTGAGTTAATCTTTCGCTTCATATATAATTATACCCAATCAGATAAACCCTTTGACCGCCTTTGGATAAGCAGCCTAACCGACAAAGCCATCCGGGAAGGATTGCAGAACCTTCATCCAGGAATGGAGTACGACAACCTGTATCTATCCGCCAAAGCACGCAGCGAAGCAGACTGGCTTATCGGAATTAACTCTTCACAGTCCCTTTCCATCGCTGCCGGATACGGTACTTGGTCACTAGGGAGGGTACAGACTCCAACGCTGGCGATGATCTGTAGCCGCTATCTGGAAAACAAAGACTTTAAAGCAGAAACCTATTTTCAGATAAAACTACATACAGCAAAAGACACCGTTCCGTTTACAGCCCTTTCTGGTGAGCGCTATAAAAGCAAACAAGAAGCCGAAGAAATACTAAATCAGGTCAGTTCCGCTGGAGATATAAGCGTAAAAAGCGTAGAAAAGAAAGAAATAAACCAGGAGCCGCCCTTACTCTACGATCTTACTACACTTCAAAAAGAGGCCAATAGCCGTCACGGATTTTCTGCCGACAAAACCCTAACTCTGGCACAATCGTTATACGAAGCCGGACTCATTTCCTATCCCAGAACCGGAAGCCGCTACATTTCCGATGATATATTCACGGAAATACCCCAGCTTATAACCCGGCTTTTCCAACACAGCACTTTGGGTAGTTATGCAAAAACACTATCTACCCAAACGCTCAACAAACGCTCGTTAAACCCCGCGAAAGTAACCGACCATCATGCTCTGATTATCACAGAAAATACACCGCAAAATATATCGTCCGATCAATATATTATATATAATATGATAGCAGCCCGTATGCTGGAGGCCTTTTCCGGTAAATGTGTTAAAGAAAATCGAACCGTCTGTTTAGATGCTTCGGGAGTTGCATTTTCCGTTAAGGGCAGTATTATCCTTACTGCCGGATGGCGAGCGGTATTAAACGCTCCCGACGAAGGAAAAGAAGAAAATGATGTTCCGGCACTTCCTACTTTATCCAAAAGCGATGTGCTTCCCATTAACGCAGCCGACCTGCTGGAAAAACAAACCAAACCCCGCCCACTGCATACAGAGGCTAGTTTACTCTCATCTATGGAGACTTGCGGCAAAGACCTCACAGACGAAGCAGAAAAAGAAGCACTTAAAGAATCCGGTATCGGAACCCCTGCCACTCGTGCTGCCATCATTGAAACCCTCTTCTCACGCGACTACATCCGGCGGGAGAAAAAAAAACTCGTACCCACTCCCAGAGGACTCATTGTGTATTTAGCCGTAAAAGATAAAAAAATAGCCGACGTAGCCATGACAGGCGCATGGGAGAACTCCCTCAGTAAAATAGCATGCGGAGAAATGGATGCCACAACTTTCCAGCGTAGCATTGAAGTATATGCTACCCAGATAACCCGTGAACTACTGGAAATGAAAATAGAAGGAGGAGGAAATGATAAAGAGACTCACCCATGCCCCAAATGTAAAGATGGCAAAGTAATCCTATATAAAAAGGTTGCCAAATGTCAGAACGAAAATTGCGGGCTCACCGTATTCCGGAGTATAGCCGGCAAAGAACTAACCGACACACAACTAGCCCAACTCCTTACAAAAGGTAAAACAGGAGTCATCAAAGGGTTAAAAAGCAAAGCCGGAAAAACCTTTGATGCAGCTGTCACCTTTGACAGCGAGTACAAAACAACCTTTTCATTTCCAAAAAAGAAGAAATAAAAAGAATCGCGGGAAATAGTTCAAGTGGTTTATCTATACTTTTTTAATCATAGAAATTCTGGTAAACTACTTTTCCTATTCCGCAACGACCGTAGAAGTACCGACAAAGTACTTTGACGGTAGCCCAATACAATAAAAAGATATTAATCCGACGGAAAGTGCTATATTTGCCACAAGATCTCATAGTCATAACAAATTGTTTTTTGTTTTACTATGGATTTTAGTGGTGCACTCGGAGAGGGATCTCCGGGTGCTTTACACATATAGCCCTTTCTGGCACCACTAAAATCCATAAAAAATGAAACAAGAACAAAAACAGGAGATCTCCTACTATAGACTCTCCCTCATTTCCCATTTACAAGAATCCTATCCCTGGTTACTTTCAGACACCGAGTTTATCAACTCCCGTAGCGATCAGGCAACCCAAATATATAGCGAATATATTCTTGCAGGTGAAGACCATTTTACTGCCCAGGAAGTAGCCAATGAAGTACTCTTCGAAGGACTTCACGTATCCTCGTTAGACATCCTCATTACCGTAATGTGGAACGAATTCAGCGACGAAATACCCGAAAGCGAAGCACCCGCCCTCGCACTTACCCTTCTGCCACAATGTAGCAAACTACTTAAAAACTACATCCTCTCAGACGATTTTGCCGATACACCGGAATACTATGCCCTATATACTGAACTCACAGGTTTCATCGTAATCTACATCGAAGAAAATGGCTTACAATAAAAAACAACGCCTTAGTGCCAACATAGATGCGATAAAAACCATTTTCATACTCGACAAAGAAAAGCGCACACCCTCCCTTGAGGAATTGGCACAACTTAGACAGTACAGCGGCTTTGGAGGACTCAAATGTGTCCTCTATCCTGCCGGTTCCCTTTCTGATTTAGTCCATTGGACTAAATCAGAACTTGATCTCTTTCCCTTAGTCACACAACTACATACCGTGATTCAGGAAAACACAAAAGATGAGAAAGAATACAAAAAGTATATTTCAAGTATAAAAAACTCCGTTCTCACAGCCTTCTACACTCCACCCGAAATAGTCACCACCCTTGCGGATGCCCTCCGTGAGGGTGGCATCACCCCCTCCCGTATCCTCGACCCATCGGCCGGAGCAGGTGAATTTCCCAGTGCACTAAAGAAAATTGCTACTCCAGAGAATCAAATCATTTCCTTTGAGAAAGACCTTCTGACCGGAAAAATACTCTCGTATTTATCTCCGGATCAGAAAGTAAATATCGAAGGCTTTGAAACCATCGAAAGCCGGTACAACGGTTATTTCGACATCATCTCTTCTAACATTCCATTCGGAGACATAAATGTATTTGATCCTGCCTTTACCAAAGCATCTCCCATACACCGGGAGTCAACCCGTGCCATCCACAACTACTTTTTTGTAAAAGGTGTAGAATCTCTTCGAGATGGTGGAGTACTGGCATTTATCACCTCGCAGGGAGTGATGAACGCTCCCAAAAACGAACCGGTTCGGGAGTGGCTCATGCAAAACACCAACCTGGTCTCCGCCATACGGCTGCCAAACAACCTCTTTACAGACTATGCAGGCACAGAAGTCGGTAGCGACCTGATTGTACTTCAGAAGAATAGTAATAAAGAAAAACTAAACTTCTGGGAGAATCTTTTTGTAAAAAGCTCCCAGTCAGAACTTACTGGAGTCCATACAAACGACTACTTCTATAACCTCGGTAGAGTTGTACAAACCAGAAGCAAAATAGATACAGACCCTTACGGCAAACCTGCTGAGGTTTACCATTACGAAGGAAGCATACAGGAAATGGCTTCCTATATGGGTGAGATGCTCAAAAGTGATTTCAAAAATAATCTTAGTGTAGAATTATTTCAGAATCAAACAAACATCTCTAAAAAAATAGAGATTCCATATTCAGCCAATACCCAACTGGAAAAAGATCTCATTACTCAAATACCCTCACAAAAAGAAGAAGAAAGTGAAAACTGGGCAAAGAATAATATCACAGAGGTTTTTCCTATGGATGAGTGGGAGAGTAATATTTTCAAAGCCAGAAGATATGCTCTGGATCTGGTTAATGCAAAGATTATAAAGGATAGTGAGGAAATGAGAAGTATTTGGACTAATAAAGACCAACTCGTATCTTTTATTAAAAATGAAATAAACCAATCATCGCCGGCATCTTCAAACGAAATGAAACAACCCGCTTCTGTAACTTCCGTAGAACCACTTACAAATCTCTATGATCTATTCGGTTTTACCCAGGCCGAACGCTCACAGGTAAAACAAATAGGAAAAAGCAAAAGCAAAAAACAAAAACATACAGCTAAACCTGTCCAGCTAAATATGTTCGATAGCAATGTTACTTCTGAGAAAAAAGAAGAAAACCCGCTATATCCCATAGCTGATGCCAGAGTAGACGAACAGCAGGCTCGACTGATAGCCGAAGAACGTGCGCGCCAGAGAAAAGAAGAATTTAAAGCACGCCCATTCAGCGGTGAATTAAAAGAATACCATAAAAAAGGCTCCTTAGTAGAGCAAGATGGCAAAGTAGGCTATCTCAAAGAAAGACACAAAGAAGAAGCCGAGTTTCAGCCATTAGACATCTCTTCCCTGCAAAAGTCTAAAATCAGTTGGTACATAGAACTACGGGATAGCTACCACGAGCTATACAACTACGAAGCCAGAGAACTAAAAGTAAATGAAGAACTACGTAGTGAGCTAAACCTCAACTATGACGTGTTTTTCAAACGTTACGGCAATTTGAACGACAAAAAAAACCTCGACGTTATCAAAATGGATACCGGAGGACGGGAAATGCTTTCACTGGAAAGAACTGTAGAAGGAAAACTTCAAAAAGCCGACATCTTTCAGGGACCTGTAGCTTTCAACCCAAACGAATTAAGCGTAGCCGGAACTTCGGACGAAGCCCTCATCGCTTCACTTAATAAATACGGCGAAGTCCGTCTGGATTATATGGAAAGTCTGATGAAAGACACAGGTAAACTACGAGATGATATTCTTTCAGACCTTGACGGAAGAGTTTATTTCAATCCAGACTGCCAAAACTATGAAGTAAAAGACAGATTCATATCTGGTAATGTAATAGAAAAAGCAGAAAGAGTAGAGCGGTATCTAAAAAATCATCCGGACGATCAACCCGCAGCAGAAGCACTCGCCGCACTTCAGGCAGCCATACCAGAGCCTATCCGTTTTGAAGAACTTGATTTCAACTTTGGTGAGCGATGGATTGACACAAATACTTACGAAAAATATATCAGCGGACTTTTTGAAACAGGTATAGACATTAATTATTATGCTTCACGCGACGACTACACTGTCAAAGCAGCAGGTAGTAATCTTATAATTAATGAGAAATTTGCAGTGCAGGGTGAAAGTAAACGATACAACGGTATTCATTTACTTAAACATGCACTTCTTAACACCACACCAAACATTACCAAAACAATCAGTGTCCTGGATAAAGAAACCGGAGAGATCAGACAGGTGAAAGTACCTGATGGCGAAGCCATCCAATTGGCAAACTCAAAAATAGACGAAATCCGGCACGGCTTCTCCGACTGGCTACACGAGCAACCGAAAGAATTCAAAGATAATCTGGCAGACAGTTACAACCGGAAGTTCAACTGTTTCGTTCGCCCTGAGTACGACGGTTCACATCAAACCTTTCCTGACCTGGATTTAAAAGGACTCGGAATTCCTGATTTATACCCCTCTCAGAAAGACTGTATCTGGATGATAAAACAAAATGGTGGAGGCATTGGAGACCATGAGGTAGGAGCCGGAAAAACCCTTATCATGTGCTGCGCAGCCTACGAAATGAAGAGGCTCGGACAGGCAAACAAACCCATGATCGTAGGCTTAAAAGCCAACGTACACGAAATTGCCCATACCTTCCGGACCGCCTATCCGAATGCTAAAATACTCTATCCTGGCAAAGAAGACTTCACCCCATCCAAAAGGGTTAAAATCTTCAACGACATTAAAAACAACAGTTGGGATGCCGTCATCCTCACACATGACCAGTTCGGGAAAATCCCCCAATCCCCCGAAATGATGCAGGAAATTTTACAGGCAGAACTAGATAGCGTTGAAGAAAACCTCAACGTACTGAAAAGCCAGGGAAAAGAAATCTCCCGCATGATGCTAAAAGGACTCGAAAAAAGAAAAAACAACCTCGAAGTAAAACTCTCAAATATCGCAGAACAGATAAAAGAACGTACCGATGATGTAGTAGACTTCAAAATGATGGGAGTAGATCATCTATTTGTAGACGAAAGTCACCAGTTTAAAAACCTCAGCTTCACCACCCGCCATGACCGAGTGGCCGGGCTCGGTAACCCCGATGGAAGCCAGCGCGCTCTAAACATGCTCTTTGCCCTGAGAACCATTCAGGAAAGGAGCGGCAAAGACCTCGGCGCTACCTTCCTCTCCGGAACAACCATTAGTAACTCTCTGACGGAACTATACCTCCTTTTCAAATACCTACGCCCTAAAGCACTCGAATCACAAGGTATAAACTCTTTTGATGCGTGGGCAGCCGTATTTGCAAAGAAAAGCGTAGACTATGAGTTCTCCGTCACCAACCAGATTGTACAAAAAGAACGCTTCCGTTACTTCATCAAAGTACCCGAACTGGCAGCTTTTTATGCGGAAATTACCGACTATCGCACAGCTAAAGGTATCGGTATAGACCGTCCGGAAAAGAACGAGATACTTTATAATATTCCACCAACCCCCCAGCAGGAAATCTTCATCGGCAAACTCATGCACTTTGCCGAAACCGCAGATGCCACAGTATTAGGAAGAGCACCACTTAATGAACGGGAAGAAAAAGCAAAAATGCTTATCGCAACAGACTATGCTCGCAAGATGTCGCTTGATATGCGCATGATCGACATGGCTTATGGCGACCACATCGACAATAAAGCCTCTCATTGTGCCGCAAAAATTGCAGAATACTACAACAAATATAACGAGCAAAAAGGTACACAATTCGTCTTTTCTGACCTCGGCACCTACAAACCCGGCGAATGGAACCCCTACAGCGAAATCAAACGGAAGCTTGTAGAAGACCACGGCATCCCCGCTCACGAAGTACGCTTCATACAAGAAGCCAAGACCGACAAAACCCGCAAAGCTCTCATCGAAGGAATGAACGAAGGCAGAATCCGGGTACTCTTCGGCTCTACCAGCATGCTCGGCACAGGCGTAAACGCCCAGCAAAGAGCCGTAGCTATTCATCATTTAGATACGCCCTGGCGACCATCCGACCTCAGCCAACGTGACGGAAGAGCCATCCGAAAAGGCAATCTTATAGCAAAAGAGTTTGCAGGAAATAAAGTAGATGTAATCATCTATGCAGTAGAAAAAAGTCTGGATTCGTATAAATTCAATCTTCTACAAAACAAACAGCTATTCATTAGCCAACTGAAAAGTAACAACATAGGTAGCCGTACTATTGACGAGGGTAGCATGGACGAAGGCTCCGGCATGAACTTCTCCGAATACGTAGCAGTCCTTTCAGGTAACACAGATCTACTGGAGAAAGCAAAATTGGAAAAGAAAATCGCTTCCTTAGAAAGTGAGCGGAAAGCATTTAACCGCAGCAAATCATCTGCTATCTATAAATACGAAGAAAATACACGTACTATTGATAGTAACAAAGAAATGATTAGCCGCATGACAAAAGACCTCATTGATTTTGAAAGTAGAGTCCAGACCGACAAAGAAGGTAATAAACTAAACCCAATAAAGTTGGATAACTTTAATAATTCAAATCCTAAAAATATAGGTGAGAAATTAAACCATCTCTCTGACAACTCCCGCACCAACGGTGAATACTTCAAAATTGGAGAACTTTATGGCTTTCGTTTATTAGTCAAAACCGAAGAAAGCCTGAAAGAAGGTGTAGCCTTCAAAGACAACCGTTTCTTCATCGAAGGCGAAGGCAGTATCAAATACAATTACAACAACGGACATATAGCCGTAGATCCGTTACTCGCCGGCAAAAACTTTATCCATGCACTCGAAAAAATACCGACATTAATAGAGAAGTATCAGGCAGACACCGAGAAAATGGAAAAAGACATGCCCGTCCTCAAAAGTGTAATAGACTCCAAATTCAAAAAAGAACCGGAATTAATGGAACTCAAAGCTGAACTTGATACTCTTAGCAGGCAAATTAATCTTTCACTGGCAAACAAAGATAAACTGCAAGAAGCAAATATCATAGGGGAAAAAGTATCTGATTTTAACGAAAATGATATTCCAAAAGATCACATATATAATATCCGGGGAGGACAAACCATGAGCCTCAAAGAAATCATTGTTGTTAATAAGGATCGGATCATTACAGCCAATATAGTACAGTCGGAAGAAAGTACATTATCTAAAGAGATGTTTGATAAACAAAGAAAGCCAACAAAAAGTATGAAAATATAAATGATTAGCGAATTATCACCTAGTAACATTCTGTATATAAGCCTCTTAATCCATTATCTTAAAATAGGAGACTTTTATACAGTTTGTTTACATAATAAGAAATTTATTCTATTTCCCAACATATAACTTGAACAGATTGTCTAGGAAAATTATTTTAATATGATTTACAACTAATCTTGTCTGTTTTTTAATATATTACAAATCTATTGAAATTAGCAAAGGCTTGTAATCTCTTTGGAGGTTTTGAAACGGCAAAAATACCCAAGATAGACTACTCATTAAATCGCTGCAGTGTTCTATTTATCATCTCTTATCGGCCTTTAATAAATTGAGTTCCCTTCTATCAAAACCTCTCGGTTAAATATTTATTTAACCATATGTATAGTATACATAATCAATTTATTTTGCAATTGTTTGTTTTCTGTAAAAATTGAGCCTTGCGATCTACACTGAATAAATTTTGTTATATAAGAGTTTATATCGAATAACATTTTTTTTAATTGATTACTAGTTACTTATAAAATATTGCTATTTTGAAACAAACAACTTGAAAAAACACAAATTGCAATGAACTGATAATTTTAAAGCGCAAAAGCCTGTTTATTGAGCATAAACCTTTATAATATTATTTTAATCGTTTCTATAAAAAAAAGCCTTAAACATACTATATATATAGTTTAAAAGCATTATTTTTGTTTTAGATTTTAATAAGTTTTGATATATTGATTTACAACACAAATCAATAAATCCATAATACACATTATAATATAAAATGTACAAAGTAAGAGGTATTCAAATCTTTAGCTCTTTAAAAATTGAATCTCAACCTTCCATCTTTGGATAAAGAATATTTATACCAATTTAAATTAATAATTATACAAAAATGACTAAAATGAAGAAAATAATAATTATCGCATTATTAATCTTTCCTCAATGCCAAATTGTTTTTTCGCAAATTTATGAAAATGAGAAGAAATCAATATTCCAATTGAGTTTTTTTCCACCAATTAGTACAAACGGTTTTCGCTCATATCAATACACTAATAAAGTCTCATTGAATGTACTTGCTGGTATATCTAAGAACGAGGAAACTCTTGTTTGGGCGGGATTATCTAATATTGTGTTAGAAAATGCCAATGGATTTCAATTTGCCGGACTTTTTAATTATATTGGAAACGAGGGAGCTGGAATGTCTTTTTCAGGATTAGCAAATATTGCCAAAGAAAACTATTCAGGTTTTCAAATGGCTGGTATAATAAATATCGCTAAAGAAGTAAATGGGCTACAATTCTCAGCGATAGTAAATAAGGCCAAAAATGTTTCAGGAAGTCAAATTTCCTTTCTGCTTAACATAGCAGAGAATAATGATACTCCTATTGGTCTTCTAAATATTATTAAAAATGGAGAATATGGAATTTCAATCTCTCATAACGAAATCAATACAACGTCTGTTACCTTTAGGTCTGGAGGAAAAAACACTTATGGCATTATAGGTCTAGGTTACAATCCAAATACACAAAAGAAACCATATATTTCAACATTGTTAGGTCTTGGTGCCCATATAAATTGTGTATCGTGGTTGAGAATTAATAATGAGATCAATGGTGAAAATATGGATGATTTTTCAGACAAATTAACTTTTCGGGTTGGTTATGCTCTTTTACCTGCTTTTCGGATTTCACATATTGAACTATTTGGTGGCCCAAGTATTAATTATCTATATTCAAATGACAATAATAATGCTAAATTATTTCCCAATAAATCATTATGGAAAGATTTTAATTCTTCTACAATGAAACAAATATATATAGGTTATCAGTTTGGTATCCAATATATATTCTAATCGGTAACTTCTTTTGTTTACAGGTTTAAGGCTATGTAATAATTTATATGAGTGTGTTTTTTATTTCAATTAGTACCTTAAGAATAAATTATCTTGGCAGAATAAATATTGAAGTAGGTGGGTGAAATATAATTAATTTTTTCGGTATAAAGTCCGGTATTATCTCTTTTTTCACTTGATATCAATTCATTCTGAAAAAATATATACCATTTAATAACACTATCACTATTGACCGACTAAATTTAATTTTAGTCGGTCAATAGTGATAGTGTTATTTAGATTTCTCTGTGGATATATATTGTTTAAGTAATCTACTTTATAATCTATATACACTGTGCAATATCTCAGGTAAACTCGTTTAATATAATTAAAAGTTTATATACAATTTTTCGGCTCAATCAATATCCTGCAGTTGGTGGATAGACTGTCAATCAGAATAAATGAATTGATGGATTAACATAACTAGATCATCGACATTATCAAAAATGAAAAAATGATTCCCTGTCATTTCTTGAAAATTAGTACTATTACAATTGAGTTCTTCCCATTGTAATAATTGTTCATAATGTATGGTATTATCTTCATTTCCATACAATATAGTCATAGGAATGTTTATCTTACTAATTTTAGAATTTTCATATGTTTCAAGAGCTTGTATATCTGCTCTGAAATATGATTCTACAAAGTTTTTAATATCTGGACATTGTAGTATTTTATCTGGTATTCCCCCCCGTTCTGCCATTTTATCCCAAAATACGTCTGAATTTTCTTTATGAATACTACCATCAAGACCTGATAGAGGACTCTTACATCCTGATATTAACAGTTGTCTTGGTTCTCTTTTATTTGTTTTTTTTAGCAATAATGCTATATTATAAGCTAATATTCCTCCCATACTATGACCCCAAAATATAAATTCTTTTGGTAAGGATAGATTTAAAAACCAATTATTCCAAATGTCAAGAACAATATCAGACATCTCTGTCAATACTTCTTCCTGCAACCTTAAACTCCTACCTGGCAATTCAATACTTAGGATATCAAACTTAGGTTCAATCTGTTCGAAAAAAATCCGATAAGAATAAGTATTTCCACCAGCGAAAGGGAAAGTTATAAGTAATGGATTCTCCCTTTCATTAAGTTTGTAAATGTCTTTATATGTATGTATAATCATAAATAATAAATTAAAATTCTAAAAGCAATGGTTTGTCACATGTATTACATACAATCGAAAGCATGTAATTATTATTAATAATTAAAGAATAAATACGCCAAAGATTAGAGTCTGTCTTATAAGCCTTACATAACTTATCAAAATATGGAGGATTCATGTAAAAGCCAAATCCTTCTCCTTTCATTATCGCTTCTTTTCTTGTCCATAATTTATAAAAAACAACGAGTTCATCACTACAATTTTTTATTAACTCTAGTTCTTTAGCACTTAAAATACTAACATAGTCATTTATATCTAATTTGCTCATTTGTTCTACATCAATACCAGTAAATCCATTAGAAACAATTGAGCAAGCAACAATATCCTTTGAATGCGAAATGTTAAAATCAATAGATAAATTCTCTAAATAAGGTCGTCCATAATTATTATACTTAATGACAACATCATTTTGATTATTTATGAAACCAAATTCTTTGAGTGTTTGATTTAGCAAATATCTCCCAGCCAGTGTATGAACATTATTCTTGTAATTATTAGAATCGTTTTTATTAAATGATAAAATGTCTTTTTTTGTAAAATTTCCTAAATTCAAATATCTAACAATAAACATATATTTAATTATTTGTATAC
>PPYE01338112.1_pt1 | contig 86493 bp, 75 predicted proteins | sample 1559881 | NCBI WGS metagenome assembly PPYE01 (sample SAMN08240022, study PRJNA423297) | Human gut metagenome, whole genome shotgun sequencing project.
GGCAAAATCCTGAGCAACTTTTTGTTGCTCAGGTACTTAAAAAGTTTAATTTATAATAGTGTTGCGGAATTAAGGTTTAATATCCGCCATTTACTTTTTTATTCCAAAGTAACAACAAAGCCAAAAGCCGTAAAAAGACATCATTTCTTTTTATGATGCCCCCATAAATGCGAACGCATAGAGGTACTGCGCTTGTGATTCGCCTCTTCAATCTTCTCCGCAAGCAGACCACAGAACTCCTCACCATACATATATGCCATTTGCTCTTTCAAGACCATGACCGATGCAAAATAGGCACGTGAGAACCATTCACGGGGTTTGCGAGGTTCACCTGAGGTAATCTTGCCGGATTTTTGTCTGTGCACATAATTCTTGCCTCTCAAATCCGGATTCAAAAACTTCAAATCACCCTTGTTATGCCCTCTATGACCGTCATTATACAACTGGCCGTCGATCTCATATCCCCGCCCCGTACCACAATCCTGATAAATGCCATATTCCATAAACTTATGCTGGATCACTGTCAGTTCACTGCTGCCCATTGTCACATTCTCCGTTATATCATTGTGCAGTAACACCGTATCAACCACGTGCAGTCTCATGATCTTCTCCCTCCAAATAGTGACCATCATCTCGGCCCACGCCTTCTTATACTTTGCCCGATCTTCAGCCGTGGACTTCGGTCTATTCTCATTCCTCCCACTCATCACTGTCATAAATTAGAGATACCGGTTCGGAAACATCAATCATAAAATACAGACCTGTACATCCGGAAATAAAGTATTCACCCAGTTCGCGTGAATACACATTATCCGTATTCAGGTACACCAGTTCGTTATCCAGATTCTCACGGTCAACCAGCATCCTGCTGTGCACCTGGCGGAACAGCTGCCGGCACACCTCCAGTGCCGCTTGGCGTTCCGCCATATCACTGATACGGTATCGCATCATGAGAAACACGGTAAAAGTACGTTTTTTAAAATATCCTCCGGAACGCTTCTCGGTCACTCCGTCATTCGTATCATCTACTGCGAAAAACGCGGATTCGCGCCGAAGATTCTGAAGAACCTCTTCAAGCGAGTTGATACCGGAACAGACACACGGATAAAAAGCGTGAGCCTTGGCCAATTTGTTTTTTTTGCACATTCCTTTAAAATAGGACAGCGCATCGAATAAATTATTTGCATCCATATCTCTGTTGTAACTCCTGTGCCTCGCGAGCCTTCTCATTCAGTTCGGTCAACGCCCGCCAGCAATCCATCTGCAATACTTCTCTCTCCTTTGTGATATCCCCGCCTGTCAATGCCCGAATCTCCGCATTGACGAGTTCAAGCATATTAAAGGCTTCACCCTCCAGTTGTTCCGGAGGACGGAACAGATAGGGAAAGCATTTTGTAAAATGATTCTTAACCGATGCAATCCACAAAAACACGGACAGCAGTTCTTCTTCCGAAGGATTGAACCGGCGGGGATGCCGCCCTTTGCGATCCACATACAACAAAATTGCCATGGAACGCAGAAGAGCGTTATCGCGCGTGCGTAAAAAGCCCTGATAATAATTCTCAATACTGACATACTCCTTAAACGGAACATCATGCAACCGGGCATCCACCGACCGGAACCTGCCGATCCGCCACAAACAGAAAGGCATATCACCCGGACGCTCGATAAAATCCAGCATGTGCAGGAAAGACTGTACTTGCCACGAATGAACAAAGAACCGAACCTTTTTCCATCCGTTGCGAACAGAACAAACCCACCCGTCCTCCTGTCTGCGCAATACAGTGATTCCCAGCAGCCGGACAAAGATGTATGTCTTTGCCGTGACCGGATCAAAACGGGTCATGATATAACACACATAACGCAATTGCCATTGCTCCAGCTTGTGCCATGCATCCGGCAGATGGAAGTTGATCAACCTATCCCCAAAAGTAGCAGGTGTCTTCTTTTTCATTTTTATAGTATTCAAAATGTTTTACCTTATACGCATCGCTATCCTTATACGCCGGAAAATCGTCCGGACACCCCTCCAGCAAGTTAACCACATTCGCCAGTTCCACACGGAATGCCGGCAACTGCTTGTTGATCCAAAAACCTATCGCCCTACGGAGCGAACAAACCAACGGTATCTCAGCTTCAGCCAGAGACTTATGCCGGATTTGTTCAAGCAAATGATCAAATAAAACTGCGGATATCTCGCGCCGGATATATTCTTCAGCCTCGCTGATTTGCGGACGAAGTTCGAGCAGATCAGCACGGATGGCTGTCGGTCGGCCTGCAAAATCACGCACATGGGCACCGGTATAGTAAAGGGAACTGATCACCAACCGGGCACAAACAGATGAAGACCAAGCGTCATCACCAGTCATACCCTCAATAATACAGTCCAGCGTATAATCCGCTTCACGCTGTATCTGCACGCGCAACGATTCAACCCGATCACGTGATGCCGGAGATATATTCTGGTTATTGACAATACCGAACCCCGTATCCGTCAGTATCAGATCCAGCCCCGGGATCGCCTGATAAAACGCATCAAGACAGATATAACGGCACACATCTTCTTTAACGGGCAGCGTATCCACATCCGTATCACTCCCCAGCACCGTGCCGAAGAGTTTATGTTCAGCCTGTTCAAACCGATCTTGTATCGCATCAAACACATACACGTTTGCCGAAGCAGCTGCAAAAACGACCTTCTCAAAAGTCTGTTTATCAATTATCATCTTCATCGTTATTATGGTTTATCCGGTTAGCAGTCGTTGATTTGGCATCGGTATTCTGATCCAGTGTCGTGAGCAGGATCATCGGCACATCCGGATAGACCTTCTCACCCCATCCGTTATAATGAATCACCACATTATGCGGCATATACATCAGATCATGAAAGGCAATCTCAAGCGACTGCTTGAGAGTAAACAGCTCGCGCTTGTCAGATCCGGAGTTATTGGACTGTGACTTGCCCGGAGTGGCTCCCACCAGATTGGGATGAATATTATCACCATAACAGGTAATATTGGACGCCTCTTGAATGTCTTCAGACCAGTCGCCACCCTCTTTAGTCGTATCAATCACATTGATACGCACCATACGGTTCTCCTTGCCGTTAGGATCGATGTAATAACCGGTAATCCAGACCTTGCCGGAATTCTCGATGCCGGACACAAAATTTTTAATATTCTCTTTTTCTTTCTTAATGCGCTCCAGCTGCTTTACAGGCTCGGTTATGTGCTCTTCAGCCAACAGATTGGACCAAAAATCCTTGTGGACTTCAACCTGGTACTTAACCGTCGCATGATTCTTCAGCTTGGCTTTTTTCCCCTTACCAATCAACCGCTTGATGTCAAACCAGTCGCCTCGAAAAATAGAAGTATAGTTGGGTAACGGATAGTATCGGCAGCCGGGTGTCGGAAAACGGACCAAAATGGCAAACTTGCGGTCTTTAGTGGGTATAGACTTTTTTCCGTCCTTGCCGGGTTCACGCCCCATCCGAACCTCCAGATCACCCAACGGGTCTTTTTCGTCAAGCAGCGGCAGTACCTCGATCTCATCCTCACGCAAGGCCGACTTCCGGAAGTTGCCATAGAAAACATGATTGATACGCCCCTTATCATCCGCCTTTTCAAACCGGCAATAACAGGCCTCCTTGTGCCGGAGCCTGACAATCCGGGAACCGTCAACAGACAGTATGATCACCGACACACAGAAAAAATAAGGCATTAAGGAACAAATGGACACTTGATAAATAAGTTATAACAAAATGTTATAATTATATATTTTCTGATTGTGTCAAATCAAATTTATAAAGTTATATAACATAATATTACATTCTATCTTTTCTTTGTATTTATTTGCATATTTAACTTTTTATCGTTATATTGCAAAAGAATCAAAGAAAAGGAGGCTGTATGAAAAAGTCAATGAATTTTCTAGAGTTTATACAGATTGTAAAGGATGAAAATGCTTGTTATGATCTGTACGAACAATGGAAATGGGGTGACAAAGTTGTTTCTCCATTTGATCCCACCTCCAAGGTTTATAAGTGTAAGAACCATAAGTATAAATGCAAGAATACAAACAGGTATTTCACAGTAAAAACAGGAACGTGTTTTGCAAATAGTAAGATTCCTTTTACTAAATGGTTCTATGTTATGTGGTTATTTGCTCAAGGGAAAAGAGGCATATCTTCCTATCAGGTATCTAGAGATATTGATGTTTCTCAAAAGACCGCATGGCGTATGTTACATAAGATACGTAAGGCTATGACAGGAGAAAACGACTACTATCTTGAAGGAGAAGTTGAGATTGATGAATCATTTGCAGGTGGAAAAAATGCAAACCGACATAAGGATAAAAAAGTGGAGAGATGCCAGGGGAGAAGTTTTAAAGACAAAGTTCCTGTTTTTGGACTAATAGGCAGAAATGGGGATTTGGTTGCCAAAGTAGTAAGCGGAACAGGTTCATCCAAGCTGCTTCCAATTATAAGAAAGTATGTTGAAGAAGGAAGTACAATATATACTGATGGATGGGATTATGGCGAAGTATCCGAAATGTACAACCAAATATCTGTAGATCACGGGCATAAATATTATGGTATTACTTATTACAATGATAATAAAGAAACGGTGATGATTACTACCAATACGATAGAAAACGCTTGGTCTGTTTTCAAGAGGATATACGCCACATATTATCATATAAGCAAGAAATATATGCAACGCTATGTAGATGAATTTGTCTTTAGATTTAATACCAGAAAACTTAGCGATTCTGACAGATTTAGATTACTTTTGCAATACTTAGATATAGGAGATTACAGATATGCAGGATGATAAGAAAGAAAAGCCAAAGGACGAAAAGAAAAAGAAGAATAAATACATCGTAAAAGATGGAGATGGGAACATCATGGATGTGGAAGTTCCTGAATCATGGATAAAGATTCTGGAAGCAATGAATAAGGGGGAAAAGAAAAAATGAATACCTTTTCTAAAGGAATATTATAGTAATATAGAATATGCCCTAAAGTTTTTAGGTAAAATAAAAAAGGCACTGAGTTTTCAATGCCTTATCTATATTATAAACTATTTATTTCTTCTTTTTAATATTGATGGATATTTCTTTAACAACAATGAAAAACGAGTGAAGTAAAAATGAAGATAATAACACTGCAATAGATGAAGATATATAAATCCATCCATATCCATTAGAACTGTATGAATTTAATTCTACAATTCCTGTAATAAGAAGTGCGATAGATCCTAAGATATTAATGAATAATATAAACCCAGATATAATTGATAATCTGTTTTCGTATTTAAACTGTCCATCTTCTGATGGGATGTTGTTAGGTGATACGTTGTTTTCCATACTTACATGTTTTTTTCTAGTGTTAACTGCTATTACAAATGCAGTTACAAAAATTATTAATATTACAATTAATTCCATTGTTTAATTATTTTCCCCATTCATTTATTAATTTAATTTCTTCAACAGGATGATCTGGAACTTTCCTACCAACAAATGAAACTAAAGAATTAGCAGCTACTTTTATAGAAGATGTAAAATCCGCATTTTTATCTTTTTTTGAAGCTACATTAAAGGCTCTCGCTGCCAGCATTATTATTTTAGGGTTAACCTTCAAATCAACTAGAGCATCATGTATTCCATCTTCTTTTATCATATATATATACTCGTAGTCAGTAATAGAGTATCCACCAAACTCATTTTGCGCTCTCATTGTGAATTTGGCTACATACAAAGAATCAAATTCAAACTCTTTTTCAAATTTTGATATACTGACAGAACTAGGATTATTGGCAAGCTCTTTAATTGTTGCCATCATTTGTCGTTTAGCTTTTGATTCTAGATTTTCTACTATTGTTTTCTCTTCTTGTTTGTTTTCTATTTTATTGTTTGAAGGAGATGAACAACTACTTACTAGAATAGCAGGAATTAACAATAACCACTTCATAATTTAATAGATTTATAATTTTGCAACAAAAATATAAATAATAAATTCCAAGCATACTCAATCTAAGTTATATTTATGTAATATTAACTACTAATCATTGATATGTAAATTTGTATTTTTATATTTGCGGTGACAAAATGGATAAACAATGTTAATGACTTTAATAATTGTCGATAAAATTTTGTTAGACATTTATAACCAATTAAACGATAACCAATAAGGAATATAATCCTCACATGAAATTTTGAAATAGAAGTCTTTGATATTTTATACTATATTTGGACTATATCAAAGGCAATCAATCTTTTGTGCTATTAAACATTAAAAAAAACATCTATGAATCTATCTTTTATAGATATAAAATTGTTATTTTTGCAGACGAAAAAGCACTTTAAACTAGTAACATATTGATATTTAGAATATTATATTAAATCCTATGTTTTCGTTTACGCAGGACTATTTTTATTTATAAAAAACGGAGATATGAAAGAATTAAATTTAAACAATCTTCTTGATTACAAGGAGGCTGTTGAGTATTTTGCAAACAATAAAATTGATAATGTTTTATCCAATAGTGGTAATGAACATGCTATTGTTATTTTTGATAACATATTCAAAACCGCAGAAAGAAATATTTGTTTGTATGCACAAGATATATTTTCTAATCAAAATGTTGTTACAGTTTCTCCGTCATATATAGAATCATTACAAAAATTTTTGAGCAAAGAAGGAACAAATCTACGTATTGTATTAAAAGATTATGATGAAATTAATTCTTGTAATTGTCTAAGAGATATACTAAAACAATATTATTCAAAAATAGAGTTGAGAAAAAATAGAAAAGGAGAAGTAAAGATTGGAGAAAACAGTGTGCATTTTTGCATAGCAGATGGAAGAATGTATCGAGTTGAATATGATACAAATACAAGAAAAGCAAGGTGTAATTTTAATGATAAGAATGCAGTAAGTAAGTATCAAACAGTGTTTAATCAACTTTTTGAAGCATCTACGCCAACTTATTTGTGATATGTTACATTCTTTTTGTGAATTTTCAGCAGTAATACAACTTGCAGCAACATTTAATTTGGGATGTATTGCTCTCTCTGGTCAAAAGAGTTTTGCACGTTCATTAGCCAACTATTTTTTTCGTGTAGAAAATTACATGAATGTGGAATTTAGAAGAATAAAGGAACTTATATCTACTGATAAAAGTTCCTTTGAAAATATGATTCCTCAAACTATACAAGGAAAAAATTATGAAGAAGAAATAAAATACTTGAAAAAGGAATTTGATAATCTTGAAGCAGAAACGAATCAGGTTTTGGATTATATTAATAAAGAGATAGATGTAAATTACACTCCTAAATATTTGGATAGTATTTGCATCATTCTTGGATTATACAGTCTGTTTGAGCTAATAATGTCTGTTTTTATAAAAATTGGAAAGGAAGATTATATTTTGTCTTTTTGTACTTTGAATATTATAACGATATTATTTGTAACAATATGTGTTATTGCAGAAGGAATAAACTATTTTTTATTCTTTTCGAGAAGATCACCAATGGTTTTAAATTTTTATATGCAAGGAAAAAATGCTGTTTTCATATCTGTTTTTTCGTTATTTTTCGCATGGATATTCCCATGTATAAATCAACTATTTTGCCCTCAAATATATTATACAGATAACATAGGACGTTTTCATTTTTACATTGGACTATTATTACCTTTTGCAGGATTTTTCATTTATTGGATATATATACAAGTCCTTTCAAGAAGAGCTAAAAATTTTATACAGGAAAAATTCTCTCCTTCTATGAGAAAATTTCAAGGACTACACGATCGAAGAAATGAAATAGATACAATACTTACAGAATTTTCTATTAATAATATTCAATTTGAGAATAATGAATAATAAGTGAGTTAAACTCTCAGTGTTGTTTGTTGTTATTTCGGTTTTTCTAGTTATCTTAGCAACTTGAAATATGGAACAAGTATAACCATTTGTTATAACGATTTGTAATGGTGTCCATTTGTTCCTTAATACCAAAAATAATACTTCATATCTGTCGCCTGTTCAAGCATGAAGGAAGGTATACTGTTATGCAGCATCCATTTTTTAATTTCCTTATCAACAGTCGGTCTGCCCGTATCATAGTCATTATACTTCTGCCCAGCACCGTAACAAGTAAGCACATTGAACAACTTGTTCTGAGACATCACCTCGTCAACCCCTATCAACCTGATCAGCTCATACGGTAGCCTGTTGTCAGCGCCCCAGTTCACGTATTTATAACCTTTCGCCCCCGGCAACGTCGTCGAGGACACATCTTCGCCATCCTCGTCAAAAACCGCCGAACTGTCCTCGACCGTCTCCATGGACGCCTGCACGCCGGATTTACCCACCTCAAACACACCTGAAGGGATATAGTCCAGCCGCACCCTGTTGTTTGTCTTATTTTTCATAAATAAACCTCCATACCATTAATTGAAAACAATGTGATATCACGCAACCTGCGCGGCAGTCCGGATTTGGGACACTTGACCAGATGCGTACCTCCCCGCCAATGGGAACCGATACAGATCACCCCCTTGTACTCAATGATGTCACCTGTGGACAATTTCCAGACACGCAAATCAACCGGCTGTCCGGATTCCAGCAGCCGGATGGCATCAAGCCTATGTATTACCTTTATGCCCATATCACTCAAACGTATAATCAAATGTATTATCAAACACACGTCCGGCACGCGGCAACTGCAAGATATTGTGATTACGCTGCGCATACCGATAAGAGAAAGTAAAGAACGGCAAATGATCCGGATCGTTGCTGCGCTTCGATTCCGACTCGGTGATGGTAACCTCCTTGCCCACTGTCGTACCGTCCAGCAGATAAATCTCTTTAGACCGGAACAAATCATCAAGCCACAACGCCATCTCATGTGTCAACACACCCGTATTGGCCTTGAACACCTTGGTCTCATCAATCCGATAATTACGGAACATGCCATTAGTGTAAGCGGTGGACCGGACGTATTCCGGCTCCAACGCATGAGTTCCAGTACAGTAAACCGTCTCCTGGCACCCGAAAGAATTGGTGAACAACAGAACCGGAGCGACATCGGGCGCATCAGGATCGAGTGAGAAAGTCTGCGTCCGTACTCCGGCATGAATAATATAGCGCACCAGCTCGAAGCCCGGTTTGACCAACAATTCGGGAGAAACTTCTACCGTAACGATCTTGTCCGTATCTGTCACCTGCCGCAAACTCACCTCACGGGTAGACAAACCGTCTTCGTCCCGGTAATAGACACAGGTAGCAGTCACAGGACATGCCTCAGTCGTGACCAGATGCACGAACTCCTTGCGCCCTATCGCCGTAATCTTCTCTCCCATCAGCGTGGACAAAAAATAGCCCGCCATAAAATCCGCAGCCGGCATGGAGGACTCCGCAGCACAGAACTGCACCGTAAAGTTTTTATTCTGTTCGGATGATCCGTCCGTTATCCGATAACTGCACCGTTCTATCAGGTTTGTTGCCAAATACGGTTCAATCAAGCCCTGCAAATCATTGATGGTTATCCGGCCGGAAGCATCCGGAATGTAAGTTTCGGACAGAATCTCTTTTTCTCCGACTGTCAATGAGAGAACAGCCGTATTCTGATCCGTAGCGAACACCAGCTCGTTCAGTCCGGAACTAAAGGCATAGGCCGGGATATCCTTTACTAAAACTATCATATAACCTTTTTTATTTCAAAAATAAGGCAAATACCACAACCTATAAAAGACAAGGACACCCTGTCTTGCAACAGAATGCCCTCTATGTAAAATGTATAAAAAATGTTTCTTATCGACGCATCATCATCCATTTGGGACGATTGTCACTGTCTACATGGATGTGATAGCCCGTATCACGCATCGTAGATGCAATATCATTCAAGGACAACTCCACCATATCAGACAAATCATCTTGAATATCTTGTGTGCTTTTCAACAACACATCATCACCATCGGGTTGATCAGCCGGAAGAAACGCCATCAGATATTCAATCAATACATATTCCTCTACACGAGATTGATTGGGAGTAGAATTATTTTTCATGCTTCACCTCCTTTGTAACATAGTCATGCAAAAACGCATCTAATCGGATTAATTGTTCATGATTTATTTCGGATATATCTCCATAATTTTGAGCAAATAAATGGAATTTGATTTCTTTATTACCGTCACTACCTATCTCGACAGTCTTCATTATTGAAAATTCGTCATTCATCGCAAACCTCCTTCCAACATTTTCGGGTCTGAAGCTTCACAGAAGCGAAACTCTCCACGTACAGGATAAATGTGAACTATGAAGACAGTATTATACGGATTCTTATCGGGATAGACCTCAATACGTATATCATTGTTTCTGGAAACATCCACACGAAGCGGTTTGGTTCTTGGAAATTCTTCGTCCAACATGGACGCTTTGGCACGGACAGCCTCAATAAAGGCATCACGTGACAGTTCATCAGGAATCAAGACATGAGTGAAAGTGGAAATCCATTTGTTCATAGCCCTGCCTTTATTGTTGACAGACAGGTAAGTTTTGGGTTCATCAATAAAGAATTTCATCTCAGACCTCCTTTCCAAGCAAGATGTAATGACACAACAAACCAAGCCAGGCAAAGCAATGCAGGAACAGCCGACACAAAACCGGCACATACCAATGCAGAAAAAGCCAAGGAAGCATGAGCCATAAGGCACACCTGACGGTTGGTAACTACGGATTCAAGAACACATGAGAACAGTTGATTCTCCTTTTCGCACCACGCACTGAACGTGGATTTTTTCGCCTCTAATACAGGCAAAGTAACTGTTTGATTTTGTTTCATACGGTTTGATGTTTGACATTTTAGGCAGAAAAAGAACGGCTGCCATCTCCCGTGTCGTCAAACATCAAACCGTGTCACTCCGTAGAGCAATTAAGTTTTGGGAAAGGCAGCCGTAACTTTATCACAAAAGTTGTGACTTCTACAATATCTTAATTATTGGGCATAAAAAAAGCCCATCAAAATACGAGCATTAACCGCGCTCTACGTACTTGACGAACAAGTTTGATGTTTGACTCCGCAAATATGAGGATTATATTTGAGAGTGCCAAACTTTATTTAAAATAAATCCTGCTGTTGTGGGATTTTAGTCGATTCTTTATAAAAAAGGATAATGTCTATTTTAACATTATCCTTTTTCATTTTATATATTAAATAAATATATTTGCAGCATGAAAAAAGCCCTACATTATATAATATCATATTTTGGAGCTGCTTGTTTTTGCTGCGGTTTATTAGGATGCATATTCAAATGGATATTCAAACTTTTATCCTATACTCCTTCAGCTACCTATATAAAATGTTGCATAATCTTATCCATATTAGTGGGATTAATATTTACAGTTTGTTGCTATCATCCCAAAAAAATCAAATAGATTTTTCATCCGTACTATCTGAATCCGATTTTGTAAATGAAGTTCCCAATTGCTTTATCATATCTACAATAGCTGTTGGAGCTTCTATTTCCATATTATCTAATTTCTTACTCAATTTTTTTATAGTCTTACGTTTTGTTCTATCATTTAAAAATTCATTAACCGTCTTCACCATTTTAGAAAATGTATCTCCGATTGTGGGTGATTTCGCTTCAACATGAAAGTTACCTACATTAATAGAAAATGTGCCTCCCTTAATAAACAGTACTATAAGTCCTATAATCGTGATTCCTTCTGGAGATTGAGCAAATACTAATATGTCACCAGGTGATTGCACAGACATCTTCATTTTTATGTCTTGTGATGTAAGTCCCAAACCATTTTTTGAAGAATAATCATTAAATAACTCCATTAAATCACCGACTAAAGTAAAATCATCAGCAGACAATGTATCTTCTTGTCTCACTCTTAGGACAAGATAGGTCATATCTCCTTTAGTATAGAAATCGTTTAAGAAGTTATCTACATATGAAGCATAGGACTTAATTTCTGAAATTATATGTCTTGAATTGAACATCAACTGTAATTCCGCTGGCAAGGAATGACGCATTGATGTTCTTAACCACTTTACATTTCTTCTTTTTGCAAAAGGGCAGCCCAATGCCGCATGAAGATTCATCTTTTCCTGATATAGTTCACTCTCTATAACTCCAAAAGTAACTTTATAGGAAGAAGAAGCTGGTACGATAACAATATCACCCACTTTCATTTCACGCGCAAAACGAAGCATCTGTGAAGCAGGATAACTTGTATTGCGAATATTTTCCCTCCTGCCTTTCAACATTTCTTGCAATATTTTTCTAGCAGTTTTTTCTTTTTCAGGGAGATGATTTAAATCATCAACAGTTATTTCATTATATCCGATTGCTATGAAATGTTTATCTACATATTCATCATAATAATCGCCTCCCATTGTTCGAACCAACCAATAGTTTGTTCCATCTTTTATAGGTTCTATGTACTTAATCAATTTTTCAACATCAAAATTCTCCATTCCAGACAAATATGGCGAATCCCTTATCAAAACGCGCCCAAAGGTATTAGTGTAACCTTAACCCGATTTTACGGATTACGTCTTGAAAAGGGATTCATGTCCTGTTTTACCAGTATTTATGTCACTAAATTTGAGGGCACTGCAAATATAATGATAATATCTGACAGCGCAAAGAATTCAAGATTACGAAAATAGAGACAAATACCTATCCATAATGTGCTTTATCATCAGCTTTATAGCATCCATAATAGCAAGAATGATATAATAGAACCGGCAACATTTTTTCAAGCAATCGCATTTTTAATGCGTTCCCTTATCGCAATTCTATTGCGTTAAACAAAAAATTCCGCTTTCCCCCTGCGGTGGCTTGCAGACACGGCCTCCAAACAAAGAGCAGGAGGTTGTGTCTGCAAGCCACCGCAGGGGGCGACACGCAAAGGCACTCCATCCCCCGAATCGAGGTATAGAGCACCTTTTCAGACTTTCTAACGCATTATCTAGCGCCAAAACGGACAAACTGAATCTGCGGTGTCATATCCTTAACAGGCTGAATATTTCCCTGCAACTTCATCGGTTGCAAATCTGCTGAGGATTCATGCGGTGTCGGTGTATTGTCCGTCACTTCATAGATTGTTGGTAATTTAGTAAAGCTGTCCACAATAACTAACCATCTATGCCAACAAGTATCAGAAGACAGTGAATCCATATGAAGAACCTCACCACTCAAGGAATACAAACACATATTCACTAAAGTCATCAAACAACAAGTATAAGAGATATCCGCTGCAACAAAATAACGATTACGGTCTTTTCTCGCACAAGCCAAAATAAGCCCACCACTACCACAACAAGGGTCGTATATGCGTTTATCATTATCCGTCTTATCAGCTTTATCAACAGTAGGAATATATACCAATTGTGCCAGCAAATTCGCAACAGGCCGAGGAGTAAAAAATTGCCCGCTACCTGCATTTAAAAGATTTTGTTCAAACCAGCCATAAAAGGGGTCCTGTAATTCTTTACGTGTCATTTCATCCACCAACGAAGCAAAAGCCAAAGAAAAATATTGTAATTCATCCCGACTATATTTCTTAATCGTCTTAAAATAAAGTTCTTCTGCTCTCCCCATCTGCAAACAACAGACTATAATCTGTAAAAAGTCCTCAAACACCTGTCCTTTATCGTATTTGTGCGCCAACATATTCAAATACGTTCCATAAGGCTTCAAATCATTGTTTTTCATAGACCTGCAAATTAGAGAACACAAAACAAATCGGGAAAAAGTTCAAAGGGTCATTCTCTTCCGTATCCGCTTCATCAACTTTCGGTGTCCGTTGCTTGGGCTGTCCCCATAGACAAAGGGCGTGCTCACCTTTACGAATTTTCTTACCCTCGCTATTCCATTGCTTCAATGTTTTCAACTCACAATGACCCGACTGGGCATAAACAGTCTTTAACCCCTCGTTTATACATTCTATCTGCCCCATCTTCACCAATACTTTAATCGGTTCAGAGAGTTGTTTCAAAATACTACGTTTTTCCTGTATTGTTTTGGCATTTTCAAAATAATTTCCCATTTTTGCATAAGATTTTAATGAGTGAAACTTTTGTTTTACATCACCCTCCTGCATTGGTGCAACAATGCAGGAGGATTTTTTTTATAAAAGGTGTTCCAATTCTGTCCGCAAATTATTCTCAACCTCTTTTAATTTACTATTAAGGTCTTTCCCCCAATCTGCCAGAAGATTTTTAATTGCTGTCGGATTATGAGTAACAATGCTCATGCCCCTAGCATCAACCAATGTCAGTTGCGCTGTTTCCTCTTCATGCTTCAAGACAAAAGCCTGTAACTGCTTGCGTTTGCTACGAATCTCAGAATATTTGTTCTGCAACATATACACCCTTTCGGCTTTATCAGTCAGTTCATCAATACTCATTTTTTTACTCTTAGGAGCAGCTTGCTGTGATTCTGTTTTTTCCGTCTTGACTTTAGCCTCCGTTTTAGTTTTTTTCTCCTTAGGTTGTTCGGGGAGCGTAGGCAAAAGAATAAGTGAAGCATTCTCAATTGCCGTTTCTTGTTTGTTAGCCACTTCTTTTGTGTTTCCCATCACTACTGCTTTTGCAGTTTCCACACTCTGTGCATTTTGATTTGCATTCATAATTAAAATTTTAATGAGTTAAACATTTGTTATTATTAGGAGTTAAACAGCATAAAGAGTGCAACCTTTATGCCTTATCCTTACAATACAAAGATACTCATTTTATAGTTAATACGCAACAGCAAAATACCATACAACAAACTATAAATCAATACATTATACATAAACACAGTTTATAAAAGCACAATAAAAAGCCATAAAGCCCAATCATTTTTTTTATGAGTTGAAAATCAAAAAACATACAAACGTCTAACCCACATCTTTAAAATAATCCATTTTTCGCCTAAAGATTAAAAATAGTTAATAATCAACGAATTACCTATCTTTTTCAAGCATTTACGACCATATTTTTTTCAGTTTTCCAGCGCTCAAAAAAATGATTGCCTATTTACCAAGCATTTACAGCCTTTTTCACCCGCACTTTGTGCGGAACTAGCGAAGCGTACCCCCCACCGCGCTATCGAAAAAATCATTACCCACCCCCAAAAAGCAGCGGAATATGTAACTTATTATTACCAAGCGGACGGTATGCCGCAAACTAGGACAAAAAAAACCGCACATCATATGATGCACGGTAATGAGATATACACTTCGGTAATCTCTACAACGCGGAAGTAACAAACAGGTTGATATGGGTATGTGGAAATTTCTCACAACCGATACACAAGGTATCAAACGCATCGGAGCCATCGGTACGCCCTTCAAGCCGGTCCTCCTCCGTTTCCGCCAGCTTCTCACCCCGTTTGTCCTTGCCCCCATTGTACACACCTGCCGTCTGGATGGATATCAGCAGATCTTCATTATTCTGCTCGTTAAAGAAAGGTATAAGATTCGCCTGTCCGGACAACATACGGTTGACCAGCAGATATTTCTCAATGTGACTCATAGGCTTGCCTATATACACTTCATCCACCTGCCAGCCACGCTTGCGGAACTCATGCGCAATAACCCACCTAAAATCCTGATCATTGACTGCATAATTGGAACCCAATGCCGTACTGTCATAGTAAAACACCACCTTCTTACGCTTGTGATGCCGGTAATAAGTACAAAAATCATCCACCAGTTCAGGCAACTTACGTTCGTACTTTACAAAGAAGGACTTGAGCACTCTCAGCTTGCGCCCCTGCGGCTGTCCTGCCACCAGCCAGTTGATATTCGCATTGTAATCGAAAGCTATGCAGATGGGCATTTGGGGCTCCACATCGGCATCAGCCAACGAAGTGGGAACCTTGAGCTTGTCAAACTTGTACTCCAAACTGTCAAGGTAGGAAAAGTTGGTAGCACTGTACTTGTGACCGGAACGCAACGAAGAATAGAATCCGTCACGGGTGATGCCTATGCGCTTGCACAGGATAGCCGTCATGAAGGTCAACGGAGGCAGGTCACGTTTCATGTCATTAACCCACTTCTCACCCAACACCTGCATGTTCCAGATACTTGAATATTCCTTGTACATGACCGCCACGGAACGCATCCGGCACAAATCACGTGAAAGAGTACGGAGATAAGAACGCAGATAAGCAGGTATCTCCTTACCTGCCGCAACCAGCTTCTTGATTTTATCTTTGGTCTTCCATATTTCAAAAACAGCGCCCTGTATCACCTCAATCAGTTCGGGATCACACTTCTTCTCATAATCCAGGAACCAAGACCCTTTTTTAGTGACCGGCATATCAGAGGAGATCAACATGCCATGGTGAAAAAAGTGATGCCCGAAGTGCTGCTTGTTACCACGATTGGCCGGAAGTGTCTCATCCTTCAGCTGTTCGAAGTCAATAAACTTGGCTTCGTCAATATCCAGTGCGTCATAAGAATGCGAGTTGGATGTACCGCTCCGGTCCTGAGAAATGATATAGCCGATTGATCCGTTATACAAGGATAGAATATTCTCCCAGTTATCGGGTTCAAAAATAGGCTCACCCCACCCCCATGACTTCGGCGGCTTGCGACCGACACACCAATGCAGGTCACGCTTAAATCCCCAGTTCTCCCAATGTATCAGCATGGAGGGCAACGTATTAGTCAAGACACGCTTGCAGTTGGCACCGACAAATCCTGTAATGGAACCGGGCATACGCTGCATGTTGCGCAAATTCCATGCCGCATGAATCAATCCTTTCCCGATACCACGACCACCCACAATCACCGAATCTTTGGCCGCCGTGTACATCACTTCCTGCTGAGGGTCATTAAAGTATTGTTTCATTATTCTTTCGGTTTAGGATTAAAGATATCATCTTCATTGAACTCAACCTCTTCAAAGTCCACATCCTCAATATCGTCAGACCAATATTGTTGAATCTTTGATTTAATTCTATCCCGGACATTAGGAATAGGCTTGATGCCAAGCACGGTCGGATCATCCGTCGGCTCGAAAGGCTGCACTATAATCTTATCATAACCTTTGTCCAAGATGTCTTCTTTATCCAACTGGGTGTATTTGCCATAATAATTGGCGGCAGCCCCCATGGCGCGCGCATCCTTGATACGCCGGGCCATTTCGAAGGTCTCATCAATCATCTGGCAGAACTTGTAGCGATGGTAATCCTTGGTTGTCTTGGCCAGATCACCCAACAGACGCTTGATAATGCGTACATCATCGTATGCGGAAGATTTGCTGATCTTGTAGCGATACTCCAGTTCCTGCACAATCTCCAAATCTTTTTTGCGCGGGAACTGTAACCAGTAATTATACATATCCCGGAGCCGGATCAACCGCTGTTGAATCAGTTCTGGAATGCCGTCAGCCGCCATCTCGTTGACATCGGCGAACAGATATTTCTCACATACTTCTATCGTAGCAGGTACAGGCATAGTTATTACAGATCTTCATCAGCGTCCATATTCAACAGATAACCGTTTGTCAACGACACCGCCAACGGACTGCCCACATTCGCCAGTTCGATCTCCTGTCTACGCAGTTTCAGTGCAGTGGATGCTTTGGCGTGATAATACGCCCTGGAAACAGGCGAATTACGGTCAAGGATATCCAGACGCAACGTGTCCGCATCCACATCAAGCAGCACTGCCATATCGGATATAGGGGTCAGCAGAGCCGCCAGCTCGCTGATCCGATCAAGTTGTTCCGTTGAATAGACCATCCAGTTGTATAGCGTTAGTATTAATAATATGAGCGTAACGCTCTCTCAGTTGTATAAAAACAGCGGGATCGGTTGTGATGATTCCGCTCTCGACACGATTGCCCCTTGTCTGATTCTGTGAGGTGCATATCGACACCTGCCACCTTGCATTTTGAATGAGAATCACTTTTGAATGATTTTCAGACAGGTACACTTCATCGAACACATTGGCTATGAAAGTATAAAGATTGACCGTCTTACGGGATGCTTTCAAGTCCGCCAACATGGTAGCCCGGATAAGCTGACCGCGCCGCTTCAAGCGATAGATCCGGCGGAGAAACTCTTCGGAAGTGGAAAAGGTGGAGATGTAAATCTCCGCCGGACCAGTCTCGCTCAGAATCATCTCGATGATGTCGAATAGCTGCACACGGTTATCCAAATACGCTTGCAAGGGTGCTTCGGACAGTGACCGCAACAGTTGCCTAACCTTTTTCATCGGTTGAGATGTTCACTCCCACCGCCGCCAGTTCCGCAGCCTGTGTCTCATCCACCACATTACCGGTAGCAATCAGGAAGTCATACCGCTGCTGCACCTTCTGCAACAAGGCAGTAAACTTGCCGGCATCTGTATCCTTCAACTCCGCCAGCTTCTTCTTGTTATCAGACAGATACTTGCGTGCCGCACCCACTTTTTTAGCGATTTCAGCCGGGTCCAGACCGGAAGCATCTTCCGTCTTCGTCACCGGATCACCAGGCTTATAATCATCGTATGCCTGCAGGTTGGCACGATACTTCTTGTCCGCTTCATCAAGCAGCTTCAGGTATTCGTAACGGTCACAAGCCGGCGCCGACTCCATGCCCTTCAGCTGCTCAAACAACTCTTTGATCTTAAACCATAACGCCCCGTTATCCGTCCACAGACGTTGAATCTCAGGGGGAAGGCGGTCATGATCCATACGCCTGCCTTTGGCAACATTCGCCTCCGGGAACTCATCATCCACATCCAGTACCGGAACACCTCCGTCTATGATCCGTTGTGCGGAAGGTATGACCGTGATATTCATCAGTGCGATATCAGATACGGTTTTTCCATCCAAACGGATTTTCAAGTGCTTGCGCAATTCGTACTCCACCTTATCGGCAAACTTTTCCGGCTTGCGGATTAGATTCTGAAACAAAATCTTATTACGGTTCAAGGACAACAACAGAGTGGCACCCGCCACCACATCACGCTCAGAAGGCGGTGTATCCAGATAGTCCTGTATTTTATGAGTCAATTTCTCATCCATATATTAAAATATTAAAAAAGTGGCGGCATAGACCAGCCACACCACCACTCCGATTTATAAACTTAAAGAATCAAGGCTCATCCAAAGAAGAATCGCTCCATGCGGAACCGTCCGCACCGGAGATATCCCCATCCTCCGTCTCAATTTTACCCGGATAGAAAGGAGCCGGGCACACATCGGTCGCTTCTATCTCAAGCGTGGTACCGGCCTCTCCGGTTACTCCCTCGCCCAATGCCTGGGCGGGCTTGGTCACTGTCTCGAACTCCTCACACCCCATCACACGGAACTTGCCGTTGCGCTGCTGTACAAGAAAGACCAGATCATCGGCCATCGCCTGACGGCAGAAACCCGCCGCATCTTCTTCAGTACCCGGATGCTTGATCGTGCATTTGTTTAGAGACGTGGTGCTCGGACGTTCTCCCTGCACCTCGGTAGTCACATTGGATTTGGCGGACAAGGAATTGATCGTAAGCCACTTCTTTTCCGCCGCCATCGTGAAATTACCCTTGTAAGTCGCCAACTCTCCCATGCTTTTCGCCTCTTCGAGTTTGGGCAGTTTGGGCCAAGCTGCAATATTGGATTTCTTCTGAAAGAAAACCTTCGGACGGATGCCCGGAAGCACCGTCTGACCGTCACACCAGTTCAGTGACTGGTAAATATCCGCTGTCGTACAATCTTTTGCCATATCACCTCCTTATTTTAGATCGGGGTTGTACCATCAATGGATGCCACCAGCAGACGCTCCTTGGACAAACTCTCGAACTCCACACCGAAAAACATCGTCGCGATGAACTGGAGCACAAATGCCTTGAAGCGTGCCACCTCCACGTTCTCTTCCTCACCGGTCTGATTAACACCCACCAGCATGTTACGCTTGACTGTCATGTGGATGAACGGACTATTCTTCTTATTCGCCAACGGCACAATGCTCACATTGTCAAACCCCTCGACATAGTACTGCTTGTATTCACGGTTGTACGGGATCGCTCCTGTAGTGCTCTTGTAGTCCTCACAATAGTCGAAAAGCACATGTTTCGGAACAAACAGCTTGACCGAAGACTCCTCGGTCAGCATATCGTCAGCCGCCATGCAGACCGCTTTGAGCGTATCGACGGCATTTTCTTTGGTAATCGCCTCAATGACCTTGTAGTTGCCCAACTCTTCAGAAAGTTTTTTGCCATCCAGCTCTTTTTTAGTAATGGTGTCAAAGCCATTGAACAGATCCTTGGAAGTCTCACCCGAATCATTACGGACCGCATTCCACAGTACCATATTCAGGTTCTTGCCCAACTGGGCGGTCAGATACGCCAGCACCTTACGGGTGATCTCGGTATTCTTCAACGCCTCGCCCTTGGTAATGTCGGAACCCCACATGGACTGATAAATCTTGTTCGGTGAGAAATTACGCACGACAGAACCGAAGTAGGTATACAGGGTGCGCGGATTGATCACCACCTCACTGTTATCCTCACGGGTTTCGGAGTACGGTCCGAACTGCATGTCACCCGACAGTTCACCCACAGTCTCGGCATAACGGATTCCCGGACGTAAGGTCATGTGCTGCAAAGAACGTGACAGCCCCAATACAGGCATCTGCAACAACTCCTTACGGTACTTGCGAGCACTCTTCTGAAGATCCTCGCTGGTAATATTCACGCTAACTTGTGCCATATCAAATATAGTCTTTAACTTCGTCATACATGGATGCAGCGGACACCGCATCATTTTTTTCGTCTTCTTTCACACTCGTGGTGGTAGTGTCACCATCGGATTTTTGCAGGTTCTTGATCTGCTCGTCACGCTGTCTGACCAGATCCTTCTGTTCGCCGACCTCCGTTTCCAGCGCATCCAGCCGGTCATTGACAGCCCTAACCTGTTCCTCGGTGAGTATTACCTTGCCATCCGAGTCCTCCACCCCCTCCACATTCAGAAGGGTGTTGATTTTGGTGTAATCTTTTTTCATTTCGGAAACAATAGAAGGGGCGGACTGTTTTTCTTTGGATGAAAACAATCCGTCCAGTTTAGTTAATATTTTGTTTAGTAATTTATGACTATCAGCCGTATCCCGCTCACTCCCGGACGCAACCGGCAAAGGGGACAACCCCAGCATATTGACCTTGCCTTCATAAGCGGCAAGATTGAGCTTATCCTCATCGCCCTCGATGATCTCGTCCACAAAGCCATACTCCAACGCCTCTTGTGCGGTCAGCCACCTGCCCGCCTTCAGAACATCAAGAATATCATCTACCTTTTTGTTGCACTTGGCCGCATACATGTTCGCCAGTACCAGATCGAACTTGTCGTTCTGCAGCTTGTTCTCCTTCAGCTCATCGATGAGCTGTTGGATCTGGTCAGCGTTATACTGCCCCCAGGCATCCACCCAGTTGCTCACCTTGTGCACCAGGAACAGACAATATCTGGAAATGCACACCTTTTTCGCACCCAGTGCGGCAATAGTAGCCGAACTTGCCACCAGCCCATACAGGTAGGCGGTCACGTCTCCATGATCAACAAACTGCTGACGGATATCCAACCCGTCATCAACCGCACCTCCCAAAGAGGAGATGCGGACATTGACAGGCTTGCCTTTCAAGCCTGCCAGCTGATTGCGGACATACTGCTTGGAGTAGCCCCAACGGCCAATGTAGTCATCTATGTTCAGGTTATAGGTCATATCACATTTTTGATTGCAATATTACACTATACCTTATATATATAAAAATACCTAATCTATGATACGAAGCAAGGGCAGAATGCCTGTATAGGTGGCCACCATGGCACTTCCACACCTGGAAGAGAGGGTATCGGGTATAGTATCTGTGGAGGTAATGAGGGAATACGGGCGGTCACCTGAACCCAGCATAAAATATTCTCCGGACACAGTCCGAAGCCGGAAGCACAGCTTCTTGTTGCCCACCTCGAACCGTTCAGGCAGGAAAACCGCCAGCTTAGATACGAAAACACGCTGTTTGTTCTCGATTTTGTCGCTGACTTCGACCGAAGCCAGTCCGACCATGGGTAACCGCGTAAAGTTTGCGGCCGGTGGAACCAAGGCAAATTGTTTTTTTACAACTGTCATGGCGGTCAGTTCTCGGACTTCACAGTACTCCACGCGGCTGATGTAGTGAATTTCGCTCATAATTGTTCGGTGTTGTTCGCAGTTGTTCGGTGTTGTACAAAAACAGGGGTCTTATCCTCTCTTTTTCTTGTTAAAGAACCTAAAAACATGCCTTTTCGGTTATAGGCATTGCGCATCCGATAGTATTTCTGCCGGACTGTCTCTATGTAGTCAATGTCAATGCCATGCATCTCGCACCAAGCCGCAATTGTCTTGTTCAGCCCCACAGAACTGCTGGTCATATCCCCCAGTTCAGACCAAAGATTGCGCCGGAACAGGTCTTCGATGGATTCAACCACCGCCTCTTTGGCCAACGGACCCAGGTAATTGTACACTGCCGGATCTTTCGCCTTGGAATCAGGGATCACAATCGCGACCGTATCATCGGACGGCATTTCGGGTAACTTGTCCGGTGGCAGCTTCTGCAGAAAGCGCCGTATAACCGAGTTCTCATTGCTCTGTGCCGGAAAACGCACCGGATTGCCCAGCGAATGTGTCAACCACTGAGCCAGGTAATGCTCCAGTTTAATATAAAACACGAAATCTTTCATAATCAAAAGTTTATCTACAAAGATACACATTTTCAGCTGTACATAAAAAAGAATAATCTGAAAAATGCGCTTGGAAAAGTACCCTGGGGCAGGATTTCTTGTATTTTAACAACACGCGTGCATTTGCCCATGAATATATATCGGTACGTTTTTGTTGTATCTTCGGTATAGTTTGATTTGCCCAGAAATTTATGCGTTTTTGCAACCCTGCATTTTTCAATAACAACACACTGTAAACCATCATATTACGAAGACACAAAAACAAAAAAGCATTTTGCAACCGGGTACATAACTTTGTAATCTTGCATCTTTGCGCCAACCTAATTTAAGCGGTTGCAAAGTTTTTGTAGTTTGAAACCGATCCGCAACCGTTTTTGTAGCCGACTTGAAACCGACATAACCTCCTATTTCTTAATTATTTATATTTCCTTTCCTATTTTGGGTACAAAGTTGCAAAGTTTTAGTACAAAAAAGGAAAAGAGGACGGAGAAACAGCAATCAACCGCCGTCATCGGTTGAAAAATGCAAAGGAACGGTCGGTTATGTATCTTTACATGATGCAGGAAGAATAGAAAAAGGGCGTGTATGTTCCATAACCGAACATACACGCCCATAGGCACAGTAATACAAGGTTGCAATTATCCAAGTCTTTTTTTGCGGGGGCGGGGGAAAAGCTCCGTCCGACGAATTTTGGTATAGTCAGCATTGAGATCGTAACATCGCCAATGCCCTTCGCTGCGCATGAATTCGCCAACGGTGACGAGCATCCAGCGCAGCTTCTCTCCATCAGCCCTCAGGTTCATGCGCTGCCCAGGCTGCATCTCGGCCAAGAAGTTATATAGCTTCAGCATGTATTTTGATGCCTCTTTGTCGGTCATCAACGCGTGAACATATTCGTCTGAGTGCTTAATGAGGTCAGAACGGATTTCCGGAGTCATCATCTTCTATGTTTGCATTAAAGTTAAGCTCGTCAATGGTGCTTCCAACCGACTGAAGGTATATCATATCTTCACTCTTGCCGTCAACCTTGCGCGTGATACGGTCGGAACCGTTGCGCATACTCTCCGGATTCAAGGTTTGAACATAAGGACATAAGGCTGCAAAACCCTTGAGCGCCTTGGTAAACCTCTGCATAGACCAAAATGTATTTGTCACCTTTGCAAAATCCTTGAAGTCATCGTATGCCTTTTTGCGGACAATCAACCTGTCTAAGTTACCACTGTCCTTTGCAAAGTAAGTATTCGCCCACGCCTCGAAATTGTCGCCCATATCCGCCTTGTGCTTGCGCTTCATGATGTTACCCATGGGCGGTTGTATCTTAATACCGGAATGGACGGTGCTCAGATAGAACTGAAGGCAGCGGGCAAAGAAATTCAAGTCGGCATTCCACTCAGATTCTGTATAATCCGTTTGAGAAAAGAGATTTTTGCCGAAATCATCATAGATTGAACGAGTCTCTAAGTAATCGTTTTCATCGGTTTTTTGGTGGTAATAATCAGAAAATACCGTATATATCAACCGGGCATCGGAACTGGAGTCGAAGTTGCCCGGCACGTAATTCGTGCTGAAAGCGAACTTCGGGCTGCTCTCAAACTCGATATAGAAAGAATGGTTGTTTTTCGGGTTGACTGTCATACCTCCTGTGATACTGTCGTAAAACAAACCGGTATCCAAGTAACGGTGACAGTCATCAACGATGATGAAGTCGGTGTGCTGGTTGACTTGCTCAAACACGTGGTTATTATCCATCAGTTTCGGATTTCGTCCGGACAAGACTACAGTACGAAGAAACTGTTTCAGGGAAGTCAGGAAAAAGGACTTGCCCGAACGCCCATTGCACTGCCCCTCTTCGCCAATCTTGTTGTCCATGGCATACACCGCCCATGCCCGTGAGGGCGACTTGTAGCGGTGCAGGTTATAGCCAACCGCGAAGATCTTATTCACGAAATTCTGCTTTTGTTCATGAATCTCTTCGGCACTGAGTAATGGACCGGCCAAGTCGAATTTATGCTCCGCCCGATAGGCGGCCGCCTGGTCCTGGTCTTTGTCCGCCCACAGTTCTTCTAACTCCTTGCGCCAATGAACACGGCTGGAGTTGATAAGATAATCCATGTAGTGACTGTCATGTGGGTTGACGGTTACATCCCAACTCCCATCAGCTGCCCGTTTGATCGTGAAAGGCTCCGGCAGCACTTTCACCTTGTGGGGGATGATGTTGTTCGTCCAAACGTACACACCACCTGCCTCTTTGACCTCTTCGATGCCGGAACCTGTAATCTTCCAGTTCACATTGTCGAAGAACATGGTCTGGCTGTTGAACGTGTGTGCGGTGAAATTCAGGTCAATCTCATCGAGCATAGACAAGCCGCTGCCTCCAACACGAGGAGAATCCAGAATCAGATTGCGTATATCGACAGGCAGGAACCGACGCATAGCGTCACTCTTCAGGAACGACACAATATCGCCAGCCTTGATCTCGCTGACCTTGAATCTGTCCACATGCACATAGCGGGGCGTATCGCTATTATCATCCTTCAGAATGTAATAGCCGTTCAGTCTGAGAAAATAATGTAGGTATGACGAGTTGATCGTATAGGTCTTGTTGCCGTTGCGCTGCCCGATTTTCTCCTCCCAGTACTGGGCAGGCATAGCCAGTGCCAGCAAGTTGCGGAAATCCTCATTGGACGGGTGCAGTTCTACATAATCACGGAAGTCCTTGCGCGGCTTGCCCCGGCGGTCACGGTACCGTCCCAAGGATTCGGGCAGCCACACGGTATAAATGTGTAAAAATTCCAAAGCCAGTTCCGTGCCCTTACGGATGCCTGTACTATCAATGTCGGGGATATTATAGAGACGCTTCACGTATTTCATGATCTCTTTAATTTCATCAGACGTGATCTTTTGTGTCTCACTATTGAACCACAAGGGATAATACCCCAACGCCCGGACACACAGCGCATCACGCTCACCTGAGCAGATGAACGCCTCTTCGAGCTTCTGCGATATGTAAGGCTTGCCCTCATTGGCCGGATCATCAAAAAACTGCGTCTCTTGTGAGGCGTTCCATTTCGCCCAAGCAGCCTTCAGCTCGTACAGCCCATTGGTATAATACCGGGGTTTGACGCCATCAGGCGTATAGCTAAAACGCCACTGCTTGTCCGGATTCAACGGCTCATAAATCTTGTAGAAAGATTTTTCGCTCTCCGGCTTGCCGTCCGCTCCGGGAATGACACACTGACGCATCAGAATCGGGTAAGTCGGTGTGGTGTATTTGGTGGTCACCTCGCGGTTCTTGACGTAGCTGATTGACTTGGCCACATGCCAATGCAACGCATCGCAATGCTCCTGTTTCACACGAGGGCCCAGTATGGCAAGCTGCTCAGGAGTAAACGCTTCTTCAAGTTCGAAGAACCGGGAACCTTCAGCTTCATCAGCCGAAGCCGGTCTCTTGCGGATATCAGGCTTGTTGACGGAATGCTTCAGTTCGTCGGAAACATTATAGCGCGCAGCCAACAAGACAACGGCCTCGCCAAAACTGACGTGCTCCTCCCTCATGCAAATATCAATCGGGCTGGTAGCCGTTCCCTGGTCACCAAAATCGGTCACCTTGTAACAATTACCGTATTTGCGTATGCATGCGGACGCATCGTCTTCGTCCGGACGAATCTTAAATTTCTTACGGTTATCAACACATCCCTCGGCCTGTGGATAATAATACAGAATGATATCCAGACCATCATGAGAAGCGGCATATATATCTGAAGCTTTTATCATAGAGTCTTATATTAGCGGTACAAAATTACAGAGTTGCATTTTTTTCGGAAAGACCAGCCTCTCCCCCTGCCTTTAGGGGAATATCATAGTCTCTTTTGCGAATGTTATGTGTGCCTGCATAGCAGCGTCCGTATCCGTCCCAGAACACGCGCCTGTCAGTCGGAATCCGGCACATCACTCCATTCACCAGTTTTCGCTTGAGCACACGAATGGCACCTGTCACCTTGCGGACCTCACCGGAATGGTCGGTAAGAAAGAACCGAGAGAAGGACACCCCCTCAGGTTGTGCCAGCTCCCATTCCCGGATAGTATATAGTCTGTATTGATTCATCATCAGAACTTTGTTTTTAGCGATTTGAATTATAACATTTCCAGAATCTCATCATAGGTTATTTGCCCTTTTCGCCTTTCCGGTGTCCCGACCAATGCCATACGTTCCCTTTTCCTTTCACAGAAATAGCTGCGTACACACCGGCGGAGATAATTGTAAGGATCAATTGTGAACAGTTTCTTTTCACACACACCTGATATTACACGGGTGATGATACTTTGCCATGCTTCCTTTATAACATCCTGGCTGTTAGTGAATCCTCCTGAATACATATAGCCTTTGATCTTTGATTCGTAAGTGGTAAAGGCTGATGTCATTTCCTCCATATCACTTTTTTCATAAAAGTCTATCATGACTGTGGCTATGCGAACAGATTCACGATAACGTTGGACTATGTCGCCTTTGAAAGAGCTATGCCTGAAAGGTATCACGACTTTCCGGCAATAATCCGCGCGCGTTGTCAAAATTGGTTTTCCTTCTACCATAATGACTACTCCTGTTATGGAATCAGGGGATACCCCATGCTCAACCGCATACAGGAGCCTGCCTAAAGTGAACCGATACATACGCTTCTGTTTTCTTAGCAAGTAACGTCCATCAGAACCGGGTCTTATCAGTCTTCCGGAGTTGGTGTTCCATAATTCACCATTCCTGCTTATCTCGTAGTGAAATCCATGAATAAGATACCGTTGGTTTTTATCTAGTGTATTCATTTTTAATCAGTTTTAAATATTAATCTTTTTCGATGAAAGTGTTAGTCGTGTTTATCACACCAGCAGAATCAACGCTCTTACCATCCCGGATAAACACTTTTTCTCGCATTAACTAGCAAAATACATTCGTATCATTGTCGCTTAGTACCAAACCAAAACTATCTTTATTCTGATTATACCACTCTATAGATTTGATACGAACTTTATCGCCAATCTTATATTTACTCATAATATAATCTTTATTTCATTTGATTTTGATGCCAGTAGGCAATCAACTCGCCCACGTTACGCACCTTGATTTTTGCTTTAATATTTTCTCTATGCCGATTAACGGTACAAGGTGATATGTGCAATTCTGCTGCGATATCGTCCGTCTGGTAGTTGGATGCTATTAACCGAAACACTTCCATCTCACGTTCTGTCAATGAAGTATTCAACTCAGGACGACATATTACCCCCTCATGCTCACACTCGCCCCGAAGAGGACATTTAACCTCTTCGAAAACAAATAGGCCATCTCTGTTTATATCTAAATTATGCTGATCATATTCGCCGAAATTACAGCGTATGAATCGATGAACAACCCGGAATTCATAATACCAACGATTCATTGTACTGCTTGAATAAATCTGCATCAAACGGGTATGTGCTTTAGGGTATCGATCTCGAATAACTGATAACATGCACTCTATCGTCGGGCGGTTGTTCTCATCCAAAACCACAGCCGGCCGCCCTAACTCCTTCATCATAACATCCCCTTCGGGGGTGTTGTAGAACTCTATGTTGGCTATCTCATTCATCTTTAGATGGGAACAATTCTTCAACACTCATACCAAGATATTCGGCTATGATTTTTTGCTTAATAGGAGCAGGAGGATTCAACCCGTTTATCCACCTGTACACCGATGCCGGAGTAGAGCACGTGATTTCTGCTAACTTTTTAATAGTATCCATCTGCTGATTCGGCAAGCTCTTCATATAGTCTGTAAATACCATAATTGATAAATTATTAAAGTTTTATATTCGTTTAATATCTCTTTTTACTAACTTAGCTACGTGAATTTATTAACACGATGTAAATATGATAACTATATTTATCATACACAAGCAGAATGATATTTATATTTATCATGTTAACTTTTATTATATATATGATGATAAAGCAACGCTTACTTGACATCTGTGAAGCTCTAAATATATCAGCTAATCAATTTAGCATTGATATAGGTATGAGCAGATCATACATAGCTAATTTAAAAAAGGACATAACAACAGAAGTACTGCTAAATATATATGTCAAATACCCTTCAGTTAATATCATGAGGATTATTACTGGAGAAGGAGATATCTTGCTTTCCAAACAAAATTTGCAGATTGACAATTCTTTTTTTTTAGAAAAATATAATCAGCTTGAAATCGAGAACAAGAAATTGCTTTTGGAAGTGGGAGAACTAAAAGGTGAACTCAAAACAATTAAAAAACATGCCCAAGTGGAAGACAATGCAATATGTGCCGATGCAAGCGGATCAGATTTGGAGAGATAGAATATATAGTGAAAAAATATTAATAATCAAAACGATAGGGAACTATATCTATAAAATAAATAGGACATATTTCGGACTCACACATATAATTTTAACCCATTTCGGGAATGTATATCGTTGATTTTCAATCATATTCATCTTATAAAAAGACAAATAAGGTCAGGCCTCCGCAACTAAAAAGAGGATAAATGATTGAATCACAATCTTTTATCCTCTTTACTTTTAAAACAGTCGGACAAAAGTCGGACAAAAAATAATTGAATTCATTAACGGTATACCCCATCCAGATAAAGCACTATAAAGAAGACATTACCTCTTTTAACCAACTCTACAAGGAGTTTCAAAGACGTTTTGTACGCTTCGCCAATACTTATGTCAGAGATTTAACCACAGCAGAAGATATTACTATTGAGGCGATGATGTATTATTGGGAAAACAGGCAATCCTTAAGCGAAGATTCCAATATTCCAGCCTATATCTTAACAATTATAAAAAACAAATGCCTGAATTATCTGCGTCATCAGCAAATTCATGAAGAATACTCGGATAAAATAAAAGATTACTATGAATGGGAACTGAATACCCGGATCGCCACTTTACAAGCATGCGAACCTTATGAGCTTTTTATTTCCGAAATTCAAGAACTCGTCCAACAAACCCTCACCGACATGCCCGAAAAAACCCGTACTATCTTCATGTTGAGCCGATACGAAAACAAATCCTATAAGGAAATTGCAGTTCTCATGAATATCACCCCCAAAGGAGTAGATTTCCATATAAACAAGGCATTAAAGATGCTTCAGACTAACTTAAAAGATTATTTTCCACTCTTTCTCTATTTTTTTATGAAATGCCACTAGGAATTTTCCATTCTGAAGTGCTGTTTATATAGAAGCATAAAAGAATGCAATAAAATGGAAAAAGAGAAACTACATCGTTTTTTTGCCGGAACTACTTCTATACAAGAAGGCATGGACATAAGAGCATGGATGGAAGCATCCGAAGAGAACAAGCGCATTTTTTACAAAGAGCGTAAATTGTTCGATGCCCTCATGGTGCATGATGACCAAACTACAAATAACTGCATTTCCACCAAACGAATTCCCAAAATTATTCGTCAATGGCTGAAAATAGCTTCCGTCATCATACTGACGCTTACCATTAACTATTTATATCAGGAATATAAATCGGAAAATGAAGTCATTGCCATGAATACAGTATCTGTTCCGGCAGGACAACGTACCAATATTACTTTACCAGATGGAACTAATGTATGGCTGAATGCCCGTACCACTTTACAATATCCGGTCACTTTCAGCCAAAAGCAACGAACAGTTTTTTTAAAAGGAGAAGCTTATTTTGATGTAACCAAGAAGAAAAAAACTCCTTTTATTGTACGGACAGACAAATATGACATTGAAGTTTTGGGTACACAGTTTGATGTAGATGCTTATCCTGACCAAACGGCGTTTGAAACAACTTTAATGAAAGGTAGTGTAAAAGTTACCTCACAGCACTTTCCCGAACAGACAATAACCTTGAAGCCTCATCATAAAGCATATGTAAAAGACGGGCAGTTAGCAGTTACCAAAGTAAACGATTTCACTCCTTACCGCTGGAAAGAAGGTTTGATCTGTTTTAAAGATGAACCTTTCCAGACCATCATGGAAGATTTTGAAAAATATTATGGTATCCGGATCATCATCAATAACAAAAAGGTATTGAAATATTCCTATAATGGCAAGTTCCGTCAAGCAGACGGTATTGATTATGCATTAAGAGTGCTGCAAAGGGATATCCATTTTAAATATGAAAGAGCCAACGATGAAGAAATTATTTACATCAATTGACCAGACAATACTAACCTAAAAACAACAAGCCTATGAAGAAAAGCTCAAGTTAACCTTAAAAAGAAAAATGCCGATAAGTGTTGCCGCACTTACCGGCATAGACTCAAAACAATTTTTCAAGTAAAAAAATCTATTTAAATCAACGCAAAGGTATGAAAAATAACACTTTGTCGGGGAGATATTGCTTCAAAAATCCCCGATTTAAACAAATCTTTAGAATTATGAGAATTTCCACTTTCCTATTGATGGTCTGTGTGTTCTGTTCGTATGCTGGGAATGCCCATTCTCAAAATGCAAAAGTCAGCATACGTATGAATAATGTTAAACTGGATAAGATCCTGAATGAAATTGAAAACCAAACTGATTATCTTTTTATCTACAATAACCAAGTAGATATTAACAAAATTACTTCCGTAAAGGTCAAAAATGAAGCCGTAGCACAAGTACTGGACAAAATTCTGTCAGGGACCGGTATCAACTATGAACTGGAAGGTACACACATTATTTTAACTACAGAAGCTATTAAAGACTTGCATGCTCAACAACAAGCTAAAACAGTAACGGGAACGGTAACAGATGTCAGCGGAGAACCCATTATCGGAGCCAACATCCGTATAAAGGGAACCACAACAGGTACAATCACAGATATAGATGGCAACTTCAGTATTGAAGCCGAACCACAATCTGTTATCGAAGTTTCCTACATTGGTTACCTCACACAAGAAACGGTTATCAACAACCAAAAAAGTATCCGTTTTCTATTAAAAGAAGATACAAAAACTCTTGATGAAGTGGTAGTCATTGGATACGGTGTACAGAAAAAAGCAGACTTGACAGGATCTGTTGCAAACATTAACACAGAAAAACTAAATACACAAAGTAACGCCAACATCGGCCAGGCGCTGCAAGGCAAAATTGCAGGGGTAGACATCGTATCTCAAGGTGGTGCCCCAGGTTCGGGAACCCGTATCATGGTCCGCGGTATTGGTACGCTAAACAACGCCTCCCCTCTTTACATTGTCGATGGCATGTATATGAACAGTATTGATCATATCAACCCCAATGATATTGCCAGCATTGACGTATTGAAAGATGCCTCATCCGCAGCTATCTACGGTTCCCGTGCAGCCAACGGTGTTATCATTGTCACTACCAAAGAAGGAAGTAACACAGAAGGAAAACCTATCATTGATTTATCTGTCAACTTAGGTATATCAACTGCCAGCAAATTTCTTGATATGCTAGATGCCAAAGGATGGGCAGAAGTTACCACTATAGCCCGTCAAGCTATCGGCAAACCGGCATTAGACATGGCTACCGATCTGGCTAACAAACCAGACAATGACTGGCAAGACATCATGTTTCGCCCCGCACTGATGCAAAACTACAATTTGTCTGTAAAAGGTGGTGGAAAATATTCCACTTATTACACCGGCTTAGGTTATTTCAACCAAGACGGTATTGTAAAAGGTACCAATTACCAACGGTATAATATCCAATCCAAGAATGATTATAAAAGAGGGATATTCTCTGCTGGAACAAATCTCATTATTTCATTCAGTCATGACAAGCCCCTTCACCAGGAACTTCGAGGCGGCATGATTGGCACCATTCTGCAAAGTGTTCCTACTTTGGAAAAATATGATGATACTCGTGAAGGTGGATATGGTGGCACATATGGTGATGTGGTAAACATTCCTCACCCATTGGCCATTATTGATGACAACATCATGGACCGTTATAACGAAAATGTAAAAATATTCGCTAACTTGTATGCACAAATTGAACTTTTTAAAGGACTAAAATACAAACTGAATTTAACTCCAGACTTTTCTTTCGAAAGATATAAGAATTATCTCAATAAATATGATTTTGGATTAGCGACCAACAGCATCACCCAATTAACAGAAAGACAAAGAAGGAGACGTAATATACTTGTTGAAAATTTATTAACTTTCGACCGTACGTTCGGAGAGCATAAAATTTCAGCATTGGCAGGTTATACCTATCAAGACAGCAGATTCCGCCACATACAAGCCTATGGTGAAGGATTACCCCAGGGATTAGAAGAAATAGATGCAGCCACAACCAATCGCAGCAACGAAGGCAATTCATGGAGAAGTATCCTTACCTCTATTCTCGGACGCGTATTCTATTCCTACCAAAATAAATACTTATTCACCGCCACTATCCGCCGGGACGGTTCCTCCAAATTCGGTAAGAACAATCGCTATGGTTACTTCCCCTCTTTTTCATTAGGATGGAATGTGACCGAAGAAAAGTTCATGGAAAACGTGCATTGGCTTGATCAGCTAAAGCTTCGTGGCGGATATGGCGTTTTAGGAAATCAAGAAATCGATAACTATCAATATTCCTCCACCATCACTACCGGCATCAATTATCCCGATGGCAACGGTGGTCTGCTTCAAGGAGCATTTCCTAAAAATTTTGCCAATCCGGATATAAAATGGGAAGAAACCGCTATGACTAATGTCGGCATTGATTTTATGGCTTTTAATAACCGCCTAAGCTTAACAGCAGACTATTATGTGAAAAATACAAAAGATATCTTGCTGACCGTTCCTATTCCTATCTCTTCCGGTGGTGCCAATGACCCTATACGCAATGCGGGCAAGATACGTAACAATGGCTTTGAATTCAATTTAGGATGGATGGACCAACCCAATCCGGATATTTCGTATGGCATCAACTTAATTGGGTCTTTCAATAAAAACAAAGTAATAGCCATGGGAAGTGAAAGCGGATCTATCAAAGGCGGTTCTACCAACCAAAACATCACTACCAGTGAAACCAAAGCCGGATATCCTATTGGAGGTTATTGGCTTATCTCTACAGCCGGATATTTCAATAGTCAGGAAGAAGTAGACGCATATGCCAAAGACGGTAAAAAAATACAACCAGCCGCCGAACCGGGTGATATAAAATTTGTAGATGCCAACAACGATGGCGTTATCAATGACGACGACCGTGTATTTCAAGGCAGTCCTTTTCCCGATTTTACTTTCGCGCTGAATGGTAATATGAGATACAAAAATTTCGACTTATCAATCGGACTGCAAGGAGTGTTAGGAAATAAAATTTATAATGCAACCCGTCAGACATTAGAAGATGTAACCAAAGGTTCCAATTTTCTGGCAAGTTGCCTGGATTATTGGACTCCTGAAAACAAAAATGCCTCCCATCCACGTCTGACATGGGATGATCCTAACCGTAATACCCGTGCAGAATCCGACCGTTATCTTGAAAATGGTTCTTATTTGCGTCTCCGCAGTGTTCAATTAGGTTATACATTTCCTCAGACATGGTTTAAAGGTGCCATACAGCATGCCCGTGTGTATATTAACGCTGAAAACTTATTTACTATCACCAGTTACAGCGGATATTCACCGGATGTCAATGCAGACAATGCCAATTATCGGGGATTTGATAATTTTATTTACCCGACTAACCGTACTTTCATGTTAGGACTAAATGTAACATTCTAAAAATAAACATCTTATGAAAACATATATTAAAACGACATTGACCATATTGATTTCAGGCATGCTATTCAGTTCCTGCGAAGATCAATTAAACCAGGCCAATCTCAACCAAGCAACAGAAGATACTTTTTGGAAAGATGAAACCGATTTCAATCTGGCCTTGACCTCTTGCTATACTCCACTGAAGAATGCCCTAAACGGCGGTTATTATGGAACTCGCGGTGTAATGCTGAGAATAGCCCGAGCCGATGAAGTCGACTTCCGCAACGATATTTCGGATGTATATACAGTAAACCGTTTTACTAATAGTAATACAAACTCACTGACACAAGGCATGTTCTATCAATTTTACAATGCCTTGTACCGTACCAACTCCATTATGCAAAAACTGGAAGAAAAGAAAGAACAATTTTCTACCGATTTTCAAAATTCGGTAAAAGGAGAATGTCTTTTCATACGTGGCTTCTATTTATTCCAGTTAGCCAAAGAGTTTAAAGACGCCCCTCTCCGCCTGACAGCCTCCCAATCTCCCTCGACTTTCCCTTTAGCAAAATCATCACAAGCTGATATATGGGCACAAGCCAAAGAAGATTTAAAAACCGCTGCTTCCCTATTGCCCATAACGAATAAAATAGGAAAGCCTACACAAGGAGCCGCTTATGCCGCTTTGGGTAAAATATATGTCTATGAAGAAAATTGGCAAGAAGCGATAAACGTCCTCGAGCCTCTGACGCAGAATCCTTACACCTACAAACTAGTAGAGGACTTTAATTGGAATTTTGATGACACTCATGAAAACAATGCCGAAAGTATTTTCGAGTTATTGATAGAAGATGTGGGTGGAACAGATCTTTGGGGAGATGGAGAAAATATCAATTCCACCCAATCCAATACCCGCCCTAAAGAATATGCCGCTGCTGAAGTCGGAGGATGGTATGAAGCAAATCCTACCCAGCAAATTATGGATATCTTCTGGAAGGAAAAAGACAAAGACGGCAATTTTGATTATCGTGCCCGCTGTTCTGTGGCATGGGACTATGAGGGATGCACTTACTACCAAAGACCTTTCCGGGAAGTTTTTGCACAAGACAAGTGGAAAACATACTGGATTTTGAAATATCAGAACTGGAAGACTCAAAAAGATGAACCGGCACCTCCCAAGTCATTCATCAATGAAAGAGCCATCCGCTATGCCGATGTATTATTGATGCTGGCAGAAGCCTATATGAACAAAGGGGCTTTAGACACATCTATCGGATATATTAATCAAATCCGCCGACGCGCCAACCTGAATGACTATAGCGGCCCAATAACCAAAGAAGGGGTTTTTGAAGATCTGGTACACCAACGCGCCATTGAATTCTTTGTGGAAGGCGAACGTTTCTACGATTTACGCAGATGGGGATTGTTAGAGCAGACATTAAAAACTTGTGATGATACCCGCTATAAAAACTATCAGACTGGCAAATCCGATAATATCAATAAGTTCAACTACTTCCCGATACCAGCCAAAGAACTTGACACCAATCCACTTTGTACGCCTAGTGAAGGATGGTAAATCAACAGGTATTAGCTTATATATAACATCAGTAAATTAGTTCTGGGGCTGATTGTTCTTCAAGCAACATTCAGCCTCTCTTTCTCTTCACACTAACCATGAAACGTATCCTTTTATTTGTTTGCATACAATTTTTCTTATTGGCATCTTTTGCCGGAGAAACCATAAATTTCTGTAAAGGCTGGAAATTCCATCTAGGAGATGCAGGCAAAGGAGCCTCTTCTTCCTCATATAACGATTCTCAATGGCGCATATTGAATATTCCTCATGACTGGAGCATAGAAGGCACTTATAAACAATTTGAAAACGGAACCGACTGGCAAAGCGGCTTCCTGCCTGCCGGAATAAGCTGGTATCGAAAAACTTTTACCATTCCTTCCAAATGGAAAAATAAAAAAGTACAAATCCTATTTGAGGGCGTATATCTGAACAGCGAAGTATGGATAAACGGTCATTGGCTGGGCAAACGTCCTAATGGGTATATCAGCTTTGTATATGATTTAACTCCATATTTGCAAGAAGGCAAGAACCAAATCGCTGTAAAAGTAGATCACAGCAAAGCATTAACCGGACGTTGGTATACAGGATCAGGAATATATCGTCCTGTATACCTGCTGGTCAGTAACCCCACCCACATTCCTTATTCCGGAATCCATTTCAGATCCAAGCTACAAAATAAGCAATCTGCCACCTACACCCTATCTATAGAAATTGAAACACAGGAGAAAAAGCCAATCAAAGTAAAAACATATCTACAAGCTCCCAACGGTAGCATAGCCGATACTTCTGAAAAAATATTTGTCTCATCTGCAGATTCTCTTTGCTTCCTGTCAGGGAGCATCAGGAAACCATTATTATGGTCGCCTGATTCTCCTAACGTCTATACACTTATATGCCAACTGACAAGAGATAACAAGATACTAGATGAATGTAGATTACCTGTAGGCTTCCGTCAATTAGAATTCAACCCGGTCAGCGGATTCCTGCTCAATGGCAAATCACTAAAGATAAAAGGAGTATGCGATCATCATACAGTCGGTGCTGTAGGAGCCGCCGTACCCGACGACCTACTTCATTATCGTCTCAAATTATTGAAAGATATGGGATGTAATGCGATACGCACCAGTCATAATCCCTTCTCTCCTGCTTTCTATAATTTATGCGATACGATGGGAATCATGGTACTAAACGAAGGATTGGACGGATGGAATCAACCTAAAGCCGCCGATGACTATGGAAATTACTTTGATGAATGGTGGCAAAAAGATATGACTGATTTCATAAAACGAGACCGTAACCATCCCTCTATCATTATGTGGAGTATCGGCAACGAAGTAACGGGAGCTACCCCCGAAATCCAACACAACCTGGTCAGCCTATTTCACCAACTGGACCCTGACCGCCCTGTCACTCAAGGAGGAACTGATCCTACTAGAGGTATGAAGACCGATTATCAAAAAAAATTCAACTATCTAGACATTATCGGCTTCAATGGAAATGGAGAAGAAATAGGAGAACTAGAACACTTCCACAAAAACTACCCAACACTTTGTGCCATTGCTACAGAGGTACCGCACACTTATCAAACCCGTGGCGTATACCGAAGCCAGACACAATGGAGAAGACGGGATTTCCCCGCTCCTTGGGAAAAAGGAAACATAAACTGGGAACAATTTAAACATCGGGTCTTTCCTATACCTGACCTGACGGAAAAAGAATGCTTCCCCGAAGAATCCGATTATCCCTATTATCAATCGTCCTACGACAATGCTTCTGTACGTATCAGCGCCCGTAAATCATGGCAACGCACCTGTTCTTTCCCTTGGTTAATGGGAGAATTCCGATGGGGCAGTTTTGACTATTTAGGTGAAGCCGAATGGCCTCAACGATGTGGCAATTTCGGTATTATCGACATAGCTGCCATTCCGAAAGACGCCTATTTCCTCTACCAAAGTTTATGGACCGACAAACCAATGGTACACCTTCTTCCGCATTGGACGCATCCGGGAAAAGAAGGAAAAACAATTCCCGTAGTCATTTATACCAACTGTGATGCAGTAGAGTTATTTATAAATAATGTATCTTTGGGCAGTAAACCTTATACAGGGGAGCAACTGATATGGTTAGTTCCTTATTCGCCCGGAAAAATAGAAGCCCGAGGCATAAAAAAAGGAAAAATCGTGGCAACAGACTGTTATCAAAGTGCAGAAGCACCTCATTCTGTCGCCCTTGCCAGTAACAAGTATTCTGTAAAAGCCGGTTCGGATGAAGTCATACGCATAGAGATCGACATAACAGATAAAAACGGAATTCCTTGTCCTTATGCCTCCAATGAACTCAGTTTCCACGTAAGTGGACCACTCCGGCTATTAGGGGTAGACAACGGAAACCCTACAGATATGTTTCCATACCAACAGCCCCACTGCCGTTGCTTTCGGGGAAAATGTGTAGTATTATTACAATCTGACGAAGAAAAAGGAAAAGGAACCCTGACTGTACAAGGAACAAAATTAGTAGAAAAAAAATTAATCATCGAAGTGATATGAAAAAAATTCTTTTATTACTCTGTTTATGCTTATTCATAGAAGAGGTTGCTTCTCGAGAATTAGACAAGACATTCCAGTTGCTTCCACAACCACAATCCATAGAACTGACTTCTGGAAAAGGAATCAATTATTGGGAGTTATCCTATATTCTGTCATCAGACACAACTTCCATCCCCATATTGGGAGATATGCTCAACAAACTTCCCCGTTGCCCACGAAAAGGGAAACCCATCCGGCTCCAACTCACCAGCCAGCATGTTCCTGCTTCTCCGGAAGGATACATGATGGAAATTAATGACAAAGGAGCCTGTATATCAGCCAGAACCATGACAGGTATCTTCTACGGTTGCCAAACTTTAGAACAATTAATGGAAGACAGCCGGGATTTCAACATACTTATTCCAGCCATGCTAATCATCGATTATCCGGCCATTTCCTATCGGGCCGTGCACTTTGATGTAAAACATCATTTAGACCGCATGGAGTATTATTATCAGGAAATAGACAAACTGGCCCGATACAAAATAAACGCAGTTATTTGGGAGCTGGAAGATAAACTGCGTTATACCCGACGCCCCGAAATAGGTGCCCCCAATGCCATCAGCAAGCAGGAAATGCAAGCCTTATGCCGCTATGCCAAAGAACGGAATATTGAAATAACCCCCTTGGTCCAAGGTTTGGGACATGCCGGTTTTATTTTAAAACATCATTGGGAACTACGTGAAAACCCCGACAGCGACTGGGAGTTTTGCCCATCTGACCCTCGTACCTATGATTTGCAATTCGACCTTTACCGGGATGCTATCGAAGCCATGCCTTACAGCAAATACTTACATATAGGAGGAGATGAAATTACCGCCATAGGCATAGACCAACGCTGTAAAGCCACCGGAAAAACTCCATTTGAACTACAAATGATCTGGTTGAAAAAAGTATGCGATTTCGCAACAGCTCACAACCGCATTCCTATTTTCTGGGATGATATGCCATTAAAATATGGCGGTGTATGGGATTTGGTCAACAGTAATGAAACCCAGGATGAAATAGCAGCAAAATGGAACGATAAAAAATTGAATGAAAGCATCAAATTATTCCCCAAAGAATGTGTGTATATGCGATGGAACTACAAAGATGCCACCCAACCGGGGCATCAACGCATTTTACAATGGTATCATGACAAAGGACTGAAAATAATGGGAGCTACCGCTGCTTCGTGTGGCAGTTCTCCATTTATACCGCGTGAAAATTCACTGGCCGGCTATATCAAAGGATTCAGCAAATTAGTTGCTCAAAATCAACTGGAAGGAATTTTGGCCACAGCATGGGATGATGGTTCCCCACACTCTGAAACGGTGTGGCGTGGATACATCGCACAGGGAGAATATGGCTGGAACCCAACAGCACGGACAGTCGAAGCCTTCAAAGCCGCACATGCCCAACGAGAATTTGGCTTTCATCCAAATGACAACCATATGGCTTTTCTGGATGAACTGGAACAAGAAGCATTTTTCTTTGATGATGCCCTGGTCAATTCGGGAAGGCGCAATCCGGCATGGGGAACTACTGATTTTACTTTAATCAGCCTACCGGATCCAGACGCACCGGGAGCATGGAGCCGTACCTACCAACAAAAAATAGCCCAAGCAAAGGTGGAACAAAAACGATATGAAAAAATATGCCAAAGCATAAAAGAGGCTAAACAACATGCTTTACGCAACCGCTATACATTAGAGGTATACGAACAGACAAACCACTTGTTCAACTTCCCCGTCCGTCTGATTCTAGCCTTGCACAACTATGATATCACTATACATGAACAAGACAAACAGACAGCATTGCAACAAATAAATGAAGTGTGCAATGACTTTCAGACCATGAGAAAACAATTGGAAGAGACCTATTCACAGACCCGTTTTATGGAACAACCTGACGGTTACATTGCTGACCAAAACCACCACAACCATCTTGCCGCCAAAACCAACAACAGCGACTGGTGGTATTATTATGAAATTCCAATGATAAGGAAGACAAGAACATGGATGAACTCTCAGACCGCCCGACAGAAAAACATTCCATAAGAAACAACGAATGAAACTTTAATATAAAAAATAATATGAACCTTATAATACAACACTACTTTATGAAACAACATTTTTTATCTTATCTCATCGCCCTGCTGCTATTTCCTCTCTATGAGATGCAAGCAGCCTACCAGCCTGAGTTTTCTACTGCCGGTTTCTATGAACTGGCAAACTCCGGACGTGAAGTATATTCCATGAATCCGGCATGGCGATTCCACAAAGGAACCGCTACAGGTGCGGAAACCACCGACTTTAATGACCAGGACTGGAAAGTGGTTTCCCTGCCCGACGGAATTGAATATGTACCGACTGAGGCCAGTGGATGTATCAACTATCAAGGTGAGGTATGGTACCGCAAACATTTCACTCCGGCAAATGAATTGAAAGGCAAAAAACTTTTCCTGCATTTCGAAGCTATCATGGGAAAAAGCAAAGTTTTTGTAAACGGCAATTTATTGACCGAACACTTTGGCGGATACCTGCCTGTAGTCATTGATGTCACCGATGCACTGAATTGGGGGACAGACAATGTGATAGCTGTATGGGCAGACAACAGCAATGACCCCAGTTATCCTCCCGGCAAAGCACAGGATGTACTGGATTATACTTATTTTGGCGGCATCTATCGTGACTGCTGGCTCATAGCCCATCGTCCGGTTTTCATCACCGATCCCAATTTCGAAAACGAAATGGCAGGCGGCGGGCTTTTCGTGGCATACGACAAAGTTTCCGACACTTCCGCAGAAATAATCCTGAAAGCCCATATACGTAATGACAGTAAAAAGAACTTCAAAGGAGTAGTAGAATATGAACTTCAGCAACCCGACGGCACACAAGCCGCATTTCTGAACGATGTCATTCAAGTACGTCCGGGCAAGGCAGTCACTTCAAAAGATAAAATAACGTTGAAGTCTCCTCTGCTTTGGAGCCCTGAAACGCCTACGTTATATAACCTGATTGTCCGTATCCGCGACAATGAAGGAAATGTAGTGGACGGCTACCGCCGCCGTATCGGTATCCGCAGCGTAGAATTCAAAGGCAAGGACGGATTCTGGCTGAACGGCAAACCTTATCCAAGCCCGCTGATTGGCGCCAACCGCCATCAGGATTTTGCCGTAGTAGGCAATGCCGTTGCCAACAGCATTCATTGGCGCGACGCTAAAAAGCTACGCGACACAGGTATGAAAGTCATCCGGAATGCTCACTGCCCTCAAGACCCCGCCTTTATGGATGCATGTGACGAACTGGGGCTGTTCGTCATTGTAAACACACCGGGATGGCAATTCTGGAATGACGCTCCTGAATTTGCACAACGGGTTTATAGCGATATCCGCAACCTGGTACGACGTGACCGCAATCACCCTTGTGTATGGTTATGGGAACCTATCCTGAATGAAACCTGGTATCCGGCAGACTTCGCCAAAAATACCCTCGATATTGTCAATCAAGAATACCCTTATCCGTATTGCTATTCCGGTTGCGACAGCGAAGCACGGGGACATGAGGTATATCCGGTACTCTTCACTCATCCGGCCAATGCGGACAAGGACTGGGCCATCAAAAGCCTCGACCCTAAAATAACCTATTTCACCCGCGAGTGGGGAGATAATGTAGACGACTGGAACTCGCACAACTCCCCCAGCCGTGTGGCACGCAACTGGGGGGAACAGGCTATGCTCATCCAGGCACAGCATTATGCCGCCCCCCGTTATCCTTTCACCTGTTACGATGTACTCTGCCGTACTCCGCGCCAACACGTCGGCGGCTGTTTGTGGCACTCGTTCGACCACCAACGCGGCTATCATCCCGATCCCTTCTATGGTGGTGTGATGGACGTATTCCGTCAACCCAAATATGCTTATTATATGTTCAAAGCCCAGCGCTCGCCCGAAAAGCAAGACCGTCTTTTCGAAACAGGACCGATGGTGTACATCGCCCATGAAATGACTCCCTTCTCACCCAAAGACGTTACTGTGTACTCCAATTGTGACGAGGTGCGGCTTACTTATAATAAAGGTGGCAAGACATGGACTTACACCAAGCCGGCAACAAAAGAAGGAATGCCCTCACCCGTTATTACATTCAAAGATATATACGACTTCATGATAGACAAAAACATGTCTATGAGAAAGAAGAAACAGGACGAGGTGTTCCTACTGGCCGAAGGCATCATAGATGGAAAAGTAGTTGCCACGCACGAAGTACGACCGGCCCGGCGTCCCGAGAAAGTGCTACTTTGGGTTGACAATGAAAACACCGACTTAAAAGCTGATGGCTCCGACTTTGTAACCGTAGTAGCCGCCATAGCCGATAAAAACGGGAACATCAAACGTCTGAACAACTATTATGTGAAATTCCATGTAGAAGGCGAAGGACGTATTTTGGGCGGAGCGAATATACTGGCCAATCCGGCTCCGGTAAAATGGGGAACAGCCCCCGTGCTGATACAATCCACCTTGAAGCCGGGTAAAATCAAAATCACTGCCAGCGTATTGTTCGAAGGCTCGCAAATGCCTGCCAGCGCAGTGTTGGAATTAGAAAGCAAGCCGGCGGCTCATCCTCTCATCTACACCGAAAGTGAAGCTGCGCTGATTTCCATGAACAGCGACTCACCTTTCGGGCAATCAGCCGCCAAATCGGCTTCCGAACTGGAACAGGAACGTTTGCTGAAAGAACGGAATGCACAAAAGCTGAAAGAAGTGGAAAAACAGCAAGCTGATTTCGGTGAAAAGAAGTAAACCTTTCCATCCGGTGTGGGGAAGAGGCAGAAAGAGAAAAGCAATTCAAAGCCTCTTCTACTCCATCCCCACAAGGGATGGAACAAAATGAAAAAACTAAAATACAAATCACCCATGACATATAAGTTAACCGTTACAACCTTGGCACTAACTGCCATAACCTCCACTGTAGCAGCTACTCACACCAAACCAGACACGGAACATCCCCATATCGTATTGATTTTATGCGATGATATGGGATTCTCTGATTTATCCTGCTACGGAGGAGAAATACATACCCCTAATATAGATTATCTGGCCGAACAAGGCATACGTTTCAGCCAATTTAAAAACACAGGACGAAGCTGCCCCAGTCGTGCCGCCTTACTCACCGGACATTATCAGCACGAAGCGGGAATGGGATGGATGACCGCGGTAGACGAACATCGTCCGGGGTATCGGGGACAGCTTTCGGATCACCTGCCCACCCTTGCCGAAGTACTGCGCGATCAAGGCTATGCCACTTACATGAGTGGCAAATGGCATGTTACCTTAGATGCGGCCTTTGAAACCCCCAATGGAAGTTATCCAGTTCAACGGGGATTCGACAAATACTACGGCTGCCTGCATGGAGGGGGAAGCTATTACAAACCAGATCCCGTTTATCATAACCTGCAACGGATTACCGAGTTTCCGGATGATTATTACTATACCACTGCTATCACAGACTCTGCCGTTAGTTTTATCAAACAACATCCCACGCAGACTCCCATGTTCATGTACATAGCACATTACGCACCTCACTTGCCCCTACAAGCCCCTCAAGACAAGATAGATGCTTGCCGTGAGCGCTATAAAGCCGGCTACGATGTTCTACGCCAACAACGTTTCGAACGTCAAAAAGCCTTAGGACTGATAACGCCGGAAATGGTTCTTCCAGTCTTCCAAAAAGAATTTCCGGACGGTAAACGACCCGCCTGGACCGAACTTACTCCACAGCAGCAAGAAAAATGGATAACCGATATGGCTACCTATGCCGCCATGATCGAAATCATGGACAGCGGCATAGGAAAGGTAATACAGACCTTAAAAGACAAAGGAATGTATGAACATACCCTGTTTCTGTTTATGAGCGACAACGGCTCTACCAGTGAAGGGGGATTCATCAAACAGCTGATGGCTGATTTAAGCAATACCCCCTATCGCAGTTACAAACAATGGGTATTCCAAGGAGGAACCAGTTCCCCTCTCATCCTTACAGACGGAAGAAGCAAAAGCCAGACAGAAAAAGGCAGTATCTGTCGGGAACCCAGTCATATCATTGATATTTTTCCCACCTGCCTGGATATTGCTTCCGCACATTACCCCGACACGTTTCACAATCAAAAAGTGAAATTGGCCGGAACCAGTCTCCTGCCGGCTATACGAAAACAAAAAATACAGCCGCGCGATCTTTTCTTTGAACATCAGACCTCATGCGCCATCCTGTCTGACGGTTGGAAACTAGTACGTGCCAACGGCAGACAGCCTTGGGAATTGATTCACCTCACCACCGATCCTTTTGAGACACAAGATCTTTCCGAACAATTTCCTTTAAAAGCAAAAGAATTAGAAAACAAATGGACACGATGGGCAGAGCAACAACACGTTTATCCTTTTGAATACCGTCCATGGACAGAACGAATCAATTATTACCAGTCACTATATCCCGATCAAAAAGGCAAAGAAAACTAAAAAGTTTCCATAAAAATCCCTGTTTAAATTTTCATTCATACAATTCCCTTCATTCAAAACAACAAAAAACTATGATTTTCAATGAGAATTTAAACAGGGAGACAATGCCCCCCCCTGCCATCTCCTCAAATTTCCCCTTATTCCCCTAATTTATCGAAAAAAAATCAGCTTTCGCCGAATAGATTAGAAAAATCGGCCGAGAACATTTACCTTTGCTGTCTAAAATTAAATAATAAATACCATTCAAGTTTTAATCATAAAACAGCAAAACGAAAACGATGATGAAAAAGACAACAACTATTCTCTGTTTGGGCATCGCTCTATGCATGTTGGGGTGTAGCGATGACGACGATCAAGTTACGACAACCTCCACCGTTCCTTTTTCTCTCACAGCATCTCTGTCTCCCCGTTCTTCAGATGCAGAGGATACAGGCATCCTGCAAGGCAACTGGGACGCCAACAGCCAACTGGCCGTAATAAAAACCGGTTCCAGCGGCGTTCCCAAAAGCATTCTCACAAGAAAAACCGACTCTTCTGACACCTTTACGGGCAATCTTTCGACACTGGTAAAGAATGAGAATGAAATTGCCGTATTTTACCCGGCGGCAGCCATCACCGCGAACAGCAGTGACACCCTGACCCAAACCCTCAACCTGAGCGGACAGGACGGAACACTGGCAGGTATAACAAATTATGATTACTTATGGGCACAATGTAAAGCCGGCATGAACGAAACCACAGGCTCTTCCGCCTGCGAAATGACCAGTTTGGTCACTATCGGTAAATTCCAGTTCACCGTCAACGGTGGCAGTCCTTTGAACAACATCACAAGAATTACCATAACCGCCACTGCCGGAACCCTCTACTCCAGTGCCGTTATGAAACTAAAAAACGGAGAGTTCAGCAGTACCCAAACAGGAAATATCACTATTAAAAACAAAGCCGGTATTTCCGGAACCACCTACATCTCCTTCTTCCCTTCCGAAGCACAGTTGCATTTCACTCTTGTTACCACCACCGGTGAAGTGTATGAGGCAGCTACTTCGACAACCATCAAATTGGAGAAAGGCAAAGTATACGAAGCTCCGGCACTCACTTGCACTCTTTTACCTTCTGCCAAGGTAGGCGATTATTACTATAGCGACGCTACTTTCTCCAGCGAGAAGAATGAGAATAAAACCTGCATCGGTATTGTCTATGCCCTGGATGATGCGGACGGCAATCTCTCGCCCACCCTGTCCACTTCTCCATTCGGACGCATCGTGGCATTAGGCGACAACCAGTCCAGTACCAAATGGATCAGCAAAGCAGAAGATATAGAAGGCATCGAAAACTATACCACCGCCGACGGCACATTGACAAGCGGTGTCCTCCCTTATTATAACGGAACCGCCGATTCTTTCTTCTCCGATAAGGACGAGGAACGCATCAAGGGGGCAACCATTCATGTTGAAACCGGACAACCTGCCACCTGGGTGTCAGAAGGAGCCATCAGCGACTTCAATGGAAAGGCTCACACCGCCTACCTCGGTAAAAGTTCTTCCAGCTACCCGGCAGGAGGCTACTGCTACCAATACAGTACCAGCGGCAAATCGGCAGGTGAATGGTATTTACCGTCGGCAGGCGAGTTGACTTTGTTGTGGGAACTTCAAAAAGCCGGAATCATTTGTAAAGACAAACAAGATTGTTTCAATGATTTTGCACGCAAAGCGTACTGGTCTTCTTCCGAACACTCGGCAGAATCCGCCTGGCATCTGAATTTTGTAAGTGGTGCGATAGTTGCTAACAGTAAAGCCAGCAACTACGCCACACGCCCTGTCGCACAATTCTAAAGGTCCGATGGAAGCACAGCAGTTCCCATTGGCTATAAATGGTTGACAAATTGATTGTAAAGCCCGGTCCGTTCACCACCAAACGGACCGGGCTTCTTTTTTTTCATATTTTCCACTCTTCCTTTATCAACCCGGACATTTTCCGATCTTTGCAACACACTAATTCTTATGCCCATGAAAATACGCCCCACCTGTAAATTACAAGCAATCATGAAGAAAGCGGAAAGATTGGCAACAAGCATGGGAACCAGCCTGAAGAGATGTAACGTATCATCGCCCGCAAACAGAACATGCCCGTATAGAAAATGTATGGCATGGTTACTTGCTATACGTTCTTTGCCATGATCCCCAAAGGAAAACATCCCATCTCCGTATGCATGGGAACGGTCTGCCGTGTACGCGGCTCCGAAAAACTACCGGAAGAATTTAAACGGATATTGGGAATAGAAGCAGGAGAAACAACTCCCGATGGCAAGTTCTTTCCGGACTGTCTGTGGTGTGTAGTCGCCTATGGATTGCTCCCTGTAATAATGATAGAAAGTCTATGACCAACTGCAACCTGTGGATGTGGAGAAGATTATTGAAGACTTGGAATGAAATGCAATCCTTTTTTCTTATTATTAAAATCTTTCTTTTTAACCATTAAGCGTTTTCTTCCTTTTATGTTCTATCTCCCAAGCTTGCGGAGTTAACTCCATAGCCTTTGGAGTTATCTCCATAAGCTTGGGAGTTAACTCCAAAGGCTATGGAGATAGAACACATCCTTTCAAAAAGGCTTACTCTTACGGTCAAAAAGAATTAGCTATTCCTATACTATCACTAAACCCTACAATAAAGTTAAATGAGGAAAAGCCGCATAAACAACGAATAATGCAAAAGTTTGATAAACCGGTGAAAGAATACCACAAGATATCAGAAGAGTTCCCCGTTTTCCAAACAGATGGAAAGCGGGGAACTCTTCTGCATTAATAAATGCATTCAGTTTAAACAGATTATAAAAACAAGTATAAACTATTTTATAATGAAACGCAGACAAGTTATTCTTTATCCTTGTCTGCCGGAAGCCTTTCTATCCGAACTCTGCCTGCCTTGCCCTTGTCTGCTTTGAGCCTGTTTCTTCCTGCGCCAATAATCACCATTGCTTTTGCTGCCCCGGTACACCTTATTGGCTTTTGCTTTTTCTTTCAGTTCTTCGGTCTTGCCGGCCTGCGCTTTTTCCCCTTCCACGGTCACCCAAGGATGGTCTTTCACAACAGGAATCTGTAGTCCTATCAGTTTTTGGATATCCTTTAAATAAGGCAATTCTTCCGATTCACAAAAAGAGATGGCTATTCCGTCGTGTCCGGCACGCCCGGTACGACCGATGCGGTGCACATAAGTTTCCGATATATTGGGCAGTTCATAGTTGATAACGTGAGAAAGCTGGTTCACATCAATGCCTCTGGCTGCAATATCTGTGGCTATCAGCACTCTTGTGGTATGATCCTTGAAGTTTGTCAACGCCCTTTGGCGTGCGTTCTGCGATTTGTTTCCATGAATAGCTTCCGCCCCGATCTCACTCTTGTTCAAAATCCTCGCCAATTTATCCGCACCATGCTTGGTACGGGTAAAAATCAACACTGACTCTATCTCAGGATTCTTCAGCAAATGCAGCAACAAGTCCTTCTTTTCCTTCTTCTCTACAAAATAAACACTCTGCCGGATAGTATCAACAGTAGATGAAACTGGAGTCACCTCTATCTTCTCCGGATTAGTCAACATGGAATCTGCCAGCTTCTCTATTTCAGAAGGCATGGTAGCCGAGAAAAACAAAGTCTGTCGCCGGGCAGGAATCAGTTTCAATACTTTCTTGATATCGTGTATGAAGCCCATATCAAGCATACGGTCTGCCTCATCCAATACAAAATACTCCAACCCCTTCAATGAAATACAGCCTTGCGACTGCAAATCAAGCAAACGTCCGGGAGTGGCAATCAATACCTGCACACCTCGTTTCAAAGCATCAACTTGCGCCTTTTGGGGCACTCCACCGAAAATGACGGCATGCTTCACTCCGGTATATCCGGCATATTGGTCAAAGTTCTCGCCTATCTGTATAGCAAGCTCACGCGTCGGGGTGAGTATCAATGCTTTGATACCTTTTTTATGGTCTGATTGATAAAGTCGTTGTATAAGGGGGATAGCAAAAGCTGCTGTTTTTCCTGTTCCTGTCTGGGCGCATCCCAGCAAATCTTTACCTTTTAATAATACAGGAATTGCTTGTTCCTGAATGGGGGTCGGCGTTGTATAGCCGGTTTGTTGTAAAGCCTTCAAAATAGGCTCTATAAGATCTAATTCTTTAAATGTCATGTGAAATAATTAAATTGGGCCTCACGGCCTGTATCTATTTTATGGGAACAAAGGTACAGTAATGATTCTGCCCGGAAGTATTTCCGGGCAGACTTTATGGTTATTTAACTAGATAGTTCCTGTTTGATCCATTGAATAGTTCCATCATAAGAAAGAAGATACTTCACACTTACCGCCCATATCATATCGTAATCTACGTAACTCTACTTACAGAACAAATAAACATTTCCACCAAAGTCCGAAACCACCAATGCATTACCCGACAGGGCTACCGACCCGAACATAGGAGCTCCTGTAGCATGTTTCCATACCACCTTGCCATCCTCTTTATTAATTCCGTATACCGTACCGTCCGAAGCGGCTACATAAACAATATCTCCCGCCCATACCGCACTGGTTTCAATCGTAGCGGAAGGCTGACGGCTATAAGGACAGGTATAAACCAAAGCATCCCCCACAGGACAAGTCCATTTTTCTTCCAATGTCTCACTATCCAAGGCTATCAGCCCTTTCTGTGCAGAACCAAAGATAATCTCCTTGTCAGTGAGTAAAGGAGTAGAAGTAACGTCCACATTATAAGGTAATGGTTTACGGACTATCACTTTTCCGGTAGCAGCCTCTAATATAAAGAAAGACTTATCTGAGATCAGATACAACAAGGCACCATGCATGGCAGGAGATGCTCCCCGATTACGCAAACCGTTATCGCTGACCGCCCAAAGTTTCTCACCTGTTTTGGCATCATTGCCGTAAAGGGCATTCCATTGTGCACCGGCAACCAGCAGGTTGTTACCCAAAGTCAGCGTGCTCGTAGTCCCTTCTCCTTGTCCCCAGCCTTCATTTTTCCAAAGTTGTTTGCCCGTTCGGGCTTCAAAAGCACAAAGCCCCTTTCCGGTTCCCGCATAGACCACTCCTTCACCGGCCACCAGTCCGTCAATAAGGGCCGGCAAGCCATTTACGGGCAATTGCTTTTCCCAACACAATTTACCGGTTTCGGTATCAATGGCATACAAAAAGCCTTGGGCATCCTGGGCAAACACGATGTCACTATCAACCGCAATGGAGTTTTTAATAGAATTACGAACAGGACAACTCCAAAGAATTGTACCGTCCTTCCCATTCAAAGCATACACATGGCCTGCACCTTTCAGATCCTCATCCACAGAGGCAACAATTACTTTTCCCTTGTGTATCAGTGGAGAAGTCATATAAAGATTAGCTCCGACATTGTTAGTCCATGCCAGCTGCAAAGGCAAATTCAATGGAGCGGAAACGGGGGCGGAATGTTTCGCATTGCCTGACAGATTATCCCAGTCAGCAGAAAACAAAGGAACGGTCTTTTCAGTCCGGCAGATAAAATTACTTTCTGCTTCAGCTATCTCTCCGTTATTAAAACGGGCTGTTACCCGCAAAGTAAGTTCCTTACCCACATATTTATGAGACAAGGGAAGCTCCCCGTTCCATGACCAGTCAGTACTTTGCAGCAATCGCTTGTTTTTCAGCACAGGTTTCCCGTCGGCCAGACAAGTATAGAGCACTTCTCTCACCGGCGACACGGAAGAATACACATTGACAGCCACCGGAAGGACACCCGAAGCCATTACTCCGGCAGGCGAAGCGATACAGATATTCTTGTCCAAATAGGTATAACGGAGCTCGGAAGTGAAATCTCCTTTACTATCTACGTGCATCACACGAAAAGCAGTAGTGGAATGATCTATGCCTCCTTTATCCAATGAAGAGGTACAAACACTGTAAACATCTCCCTGTTTCTTCATATAGTTAATATGCCAATGACCATATACCCATGCTTTCAAGTTGTACTCATTCAGATTAATGCTTCCGGCATTCTTGCTCTTAAAAATAAAGGTATCTTCGTATGTCAGCAAATCATGATTGAAAACAACAACAGGAGTTCCGGGGCGGATATGAGTCAGGTCGTTCTTCAACCAACGACAGACGTCATCGGAAGTATAGCCTGGAGCATGGTCTCCTCCGGGCATCGGCGTAACAACATAGTGCACATTACCTGCATCAAAAGAATAATATACCGGCCCATAAATGCTTTCAAAAAGTTCTTCGCCATACTTCCCCTTTACCAAATCATGATTTCCGATACAATAAAAGACAGGACAGTCCATATTTTCCGTATTCATCAGTTTGATATGAGCCTTCAAGCCTTTTTCATAGCAGATATCCCCGGTATGAATGATAAAAGCCGCCTGTTCATTCCTGGCATAGTCATGCACATTATTCACCCAGTCTGCATGATTTTCCGTATTAAATATCTCTGTATCAGTAATATGAATATACCTGTGGGAGCCGTCTTTACGAATCCGTCCACTGTAAGGGATCAAATCGAAATCATAACCGGACTGTTTCTTTTCTATTTTATGATAATGACGGTTAAATGTTTTATACCCCGAAGGAGTGGTAATGAAAATAAAACGTTCACGCTCATGACCGGGTAAAGTAAAACTACCGTCGGCAGCCGTTTCAACCACATTCAAGCCATCGGATACTTTGATGCCCGCCAGCGGTTTTTCACTTTGGTCAAATACGCCATTCTTGTTTTTATCTACATATACATGGCCCGTGTAAGCAGCCATCACCGGCATTGCGGCCAACATCAGGCACGATAATAAAAAGGTCTTTTTCATGAATATCTATTTTTATCAACTCTTATTTTAATCAAGTTCGAATTTCGAAAGGACAAAACCATGATCTGAAGGATAGAAAAAATCTTCTCCTTTAAAAGTAAAAGTTTTACCCAAACTATTGTCATAACACTCAGATGCTATTGCCTGAATGGTTTTTCCCTGATAATAAATAAAATCAATGCGGTCCATACGACACTCGGTTTCCAACGAATCCGCATCTGTCAGCCACGTTACTCCCAGATTGGCCACCGGATTGGGGTTCATCTCACGGAAACTATCTTTAAATCCCGCCTCTTCCATAGCAATGGAAACAGGCCAATCCACCACTGCACCACCATGAAAATACAGGTTACGGGTAGCTTCCGTCCAATCCAGATGAGAATGCACGTTAAAATCACCGCCCATTATAATTGGAATACTGTCGGCCTCTGCCAACAAGGGTTGAAGAACAGACAAAATCTTATGTATTTCCTCATCACGTGTTCCCTCCATCTCCCAAGCCAATATTTCTTCCTTGGATTTATCCGTCGGGACCAAACGCATATCAGGAAGATAATGCAACCAAGTATTAAAAACACGAACGGGTTTCCCATCCACATCTATCATCACTCCGCCAAAATTAAAGGTACTTATGCTGTCGGCAAAAGCATATTTCCGAATAATGGGATAACGGCTATAAATAGAAAGATTATCAGAAATGAGATTGTACGAATATCCCAATGAGTCGGCTACCATCGGGGCAGCTCCATAAGTTTCAATCATCAAGACCACATCAGCCTCACTTTTTTTCAGAATATCAATAGTTCCCTCACACCCTTTTCCGGAATAAGTTTTTGAATGACCGCCATGCCATACATTCCATGAAAGGACAGTCAGCGTCTTTTTCGACTCTTTTGAAGATGTGCAAGCTGCCAATGCACACAAGCAAAGGACTACTACCCCAATAAAATTTCTTGTTATCATCATAGATTAGACTTGTTAATTCCGGACAAAGATAGTGAATTATTCAGGAGACAACACTATAAAATATACCCTAAATAGGGTATTTCCGCCATGAACATCTTCCCCTATCTTTGCATTATAAAATCAGAACCCACTAAATGAAAAGATTATGGCAAGAATAAAAAAAGAATTGACCGAACTCATCGGAGGAACTCCCTTGTTGGAACTGTCACGCCTTAGTAAAAAACACGATGCGAAAGCGCAAATAATTGCCAAACTGGAATACTTCAATCCCGGAGGAAGTGTAAAAGACCGTATAGCCCTGGCAATGATAGAGGATGCAGAAGCCAAAGGAATCTTGAAACCCGGAGCGGTTATCATTGAACCAACCAGCGGCAACACCGGCGTAGGGTTAGCATGGGTTGCCAGCGTGAAAGGTTACAAAGCCATACTGACCATGCCCGAAACCATGAGCGAGGAACGCCAGAACCTGTTAAAAGCCATGGGAGCACAATTGGTACTGACCGAAGGTGCAAAAGGAATGAAAGGAGCCATAGAAAAAGCGGAGGAATTGCGTGACCGGACTCCGGGAGCCGTCATTCTGGGACAATTCGAAAACCCGGCGAATCCCGCCGCCCATGCACGTACCACTGCACAGGAAATATGGAACGACACGGACGGAAAGGTAGACATCTTTGTTGCCGGAGTCGGTACAGGCGGCACTTTAAGCGGAGTAGCGGAAGGATTAAAAAAACAGAATCCCCATATACAGATTGTAGCTGTAGAGCCGGATAACTCCCCCGTCCTTTCGGGAGGAAATCCGGGACTGCACAAGATACAAGGTATCGGAGCCGGATTTATCCCTCATACCTACAATGAAAAATTAGTAGACAAGATAATCCGGGTGAAAGACGATGACGCCATCCGCACAGGACGCGAACTCTCTCTGACGGAAGGGTTATTGGTCGGAATATCTTCGGGAGCAGCTGCCTATGCCGCATTGGAACTGGCCAAACTCCCCGAAAATGAAGGAAAACAAATTGTAGTAATCTTGCCCGATACGGGGGAACGATATTTGTCTACCGTGCTTTATGCTTTTGAAGAATACCCATTATCATAAAATGAGATGAACATAGCTGCATTAATTTCAGGAGGAGTAGACAGCGCGGTTGTCGTACATCTCCTCTGCGAACAAGGATACAAACCGGATCTTTTCTATATTAAAATCGGAATGGACGGTGACGAAGATCTCACCTGCACGGCAGAAGAGGACATTGAACTATGTACCGCCACCGCCCGCAAATACGGTCTGAGCCTGAATATCATTGACCTGCACCGACAGTACTGGGATAATGTAGTGGCATACGCCATCGATAAAGTGAAACGCGGTCTTACTCCCAACCCGGATGTAATGTGCAACAAGCTCATCAAATTCGGATGTTTTGAGCAGGAAGCAGGGCATTTATATGACAAGACAGCTACCGGACATTACGCCAGTATTCTTGAAAAAGACGGGAAAATATGGCTGGGAACCGCACAAGACCCCGTCAAGGACCAAACAGATTTCCTGGCACAAATAGATTATCTGCAAATTTCAAAACTGATGTTCCCTTTGGGAGGTCTGATGAAGAATGAGGTCAGGGATATCGCCCGCATTGCCAAACTGCCCAGTGCACAACGCAAGGACAGTCAAGGTATCTGCTTTCTAGGAAAAATCAACTATAATGAGTTCCTCCGCCGTTTCTTGGGTGAAAAAGAAGGGGATATCATTGAAATGGAAACAGGAAAACGGATTGGCACTCACAAAGGATATTGGTTTCACACCATCGGACAGCGCAAAGGATTGGGACTAGGTGGAGGACCATGGTTTGTTATCCGCAAAGATATAGACGAGAATATCATTTATGTCTCACACGGTTATGATACAGACAAACAATATGGGACAGACTTTGCCTTGCATGATTTTCATTTCATCACAGAGGACTTATGGAAGGGAGCACCTTCCGCAGATGTTTCTTTCAAGATCCGGCATACAGACACTTTCATGAAAGGAATATTGACACGGGAAGATAACTTGTTCCGAATCCACAGCCACGTCCCCTTACAGGGTATAGCCCCCGGACAGTTCGGTGTGCTGTATGACAAGAATGCGGAAATCTGTGTGGGAAGCGGTGAAATCACTTTATCCTAAATATAATATTCCACCACATCCACAATCCCTGCACGAAGGGCATATTTTGTTGCTTCGTGCACATTGTTCACTTCCAGCTTGCGAAAGATATTTTTGCGGTGAGTCATTACCGTATATACACTTAGGAAACGCTCAGCCGCAATCTCTTTCGTAGTCTTGCCCAATGCCATCAGTTTCAGAATTTCACGCTCCGTGACCGTAAGCGGTGAAACTAACTTATCTTTTTTGTCTTCTTTATGCTGCAACAGCCAGACTGCACGCGTACACATGTATTGTAAATGCTGTTTTGCCTTCCGCAGCCCTTCCTCTATCTCTATCATCGGCGCATCTTTCATCACCACGCTGAATGAAGTTCCGCTAAAAACCATACGCCGGATGAAATCCTCACTCAGATTATCGCTGAACAGAACAAAATGTGCCTCCTTAAACCGTTCCTGCAATATAAGCAAATATTCAGCCGAAGTATCAAACAATGTATAGTCCAACACTGCAACGGCATTGGGATTATCGACAAGAAGTCCGGTTAATTCACTCTGACTGCCGGCTTCCTTTATTGCGGCGAACCCTCCTATCCGACCGGCCACCGTTTTCATACCTTCACGGGTAATATCCTGATTATCGATAAGTAGCAATGTTTTCATGCCCATACATTTTAACTAGGGAAACTTACTGAAACAAAAAAGCCTTGCATCATTGTGTGCAAGGCTTCATTCTTCGGTGGGCGTTGACGGATTCGAACCGCCGACCCTCTGCTTGTAAGGCAGATGCTCTGAACCAGCTGAGCTAAACTTTTATTTATTTTTCAATCCAGCACTTAACACACTGAAATACAGAGGATAAATTACAAATCCTGTCTTATCATTCAAGAAACAAAAAAGGGAAACTATACCTTAATTATATATAGTTTCCCCTTTTTCCTTTTGAATTTATTTTATTCCTGCCCGAAACGCTTTGCCTGTTCGGCAATCAATTCCACATCATCAAAATAGTTAATCTTCATCGCCTTGCGTACTTCATCCAATGTAGCGGTTGCCGTAGCACGGGCTGTTTCGCATCCCTTACGTAACATATCGTAAATAGCCGGAATATCCTTTTCAAACTCTTTACGACGTTCGCGGATAGGCGTCAATTCTTCTTGCATAATAGCGGCAAGGAACTTCTTCACCTTCATGTCTCCCAATCCACCACGGGTGTAATGTGCCTTCAGTTCATCCAAATTAGGATAATCGGGCAAATAACGTCCAAAATGCTCAGGCTTACAAAAAGCATCCAGATAAGTGAATACTGTATTTCCTTCCAATTTACCCGGATCAGAAACTTTCAGGTGAGTAGGGTCGGTATACATGCTCTTTACTTTCTTTTCCACCTCGTCGGCTGTGTCCGACAAATAAATACAGTTACCCAATGATTTGCTCATCTTAGCCTTTCCATCCGTACCCGGCAGACGCAGACAAGCCGCATTGTCCGGCAACAGGATTTCGGGTTCTACCAACGTATCACCATAAATATGATTGAAACGACGTACAATTTCACGGGTCTGCTCAATCATCGGCTCCTGATCTTCACCCACCGGAACGGTAGTTGCTTTGAAAGCGGTAATATCAGCAGCCTGACTGATAGGATAAGTGAAGAACCCTACCGGGATGCTGGTTTCAAAATTACGCATCTGGATTTCGGTTTTCACTGTCGGGTTACGCTGCAAGCGTGACACTGTGACCAAATCCATATAATAGAAAGTCAATTCGCACAATTCGGGAATCTGAGACTGGATAAAGATGGTGGACTTCATCGGGTCCAGACCGACAGCCATATAATCAAGCGCCACCTCAATCACATTCTGACGCACCTTCTCGGGATTTTCTATATTATCGGTTAATGCCTGCGCATCGGCAATGAAAATAAAAGTCTTGTCATACAGTCCGGAATTCTGAAGTTCAACTCTGCGCTTCAACGAACCTACGTAATGACCGATATGCAATCTTCCCGTAGGACGGTCACCGGTCAGTATGATTTTTTCTTTTCCCATATCTCTTAAATATTATCTTATATTAAAAATTACGCAAAGATAGGAATATTCTGACACAAACACTTAACTTTGAACCGCTATTTCACATATAATAATTGTTTCGATGAATAAACTAAGACCGACCATTAAACTAGCTCTATTTATTTCTGTAGCAAGCCTGTTCTTTGCCGCATGTTCCGATGATGACGATAAAAGTATTCCCGTACCGGAACCTTCACGGATGATTACCGGAATTAAAGTGCATAAAATTTCAGATGTTATCACTTATCAGGGAATGATAAGCCTCACTTACGACAACAACAAACGGCTGACCCGCATTTATAGCAGTTCACCGTTAGCGGCAGTAAATTACACGTACAAAGAGAACTCTGAAGTCAGTTATACTTACTCTACGGAAAATTCTCCTTTGGTAGAAATAAGCACCTCGTTGGAAAACGGCAGAAGTTATGTATGCAAATTCTCCAACCGGGAAAATCCGGTAACCTATTCTTATGACAATGAAGGTTATCTGAAAAGCTGCAATAACAATGGAACCGTATTGGAATACAATTGGGAAAGCGGAAATCTATCTTCCATAACCACTACTCCAAGAGGAACTTACAACAGTGATTACAGAGTTTCCAATATCGCCAATGATTATAGTCTGGACTTGAACACACTGGCACAATGGATTGATGACCGTGAAAACTATACCACCGTAATGAACACTTTCGGACAGATGGCCGAAATTCTAGGGAAAAGAAGCGCCAATATTCTGGAAGACACTTATTATATATACGACTATAGTTTCCGGCAGGATGGAAGACTAAAAGATATGACCCTGATGGGCGGATCGGAAAATATAGGATATTCATTCCGCTTTTCGTATGCCGATGATACAGAAGTATCCGAATAAATATACAAAAAACAGAACATTCGGAGAGGATTTCAGACTTTTATTTTAATTTGTGTTGACAAAGATCTTGATTTATTTTGTTATCTTGGAAATAAGTCGTTACTTTGCACAAAATTTAGTAATGCTATGTATCCTACAGGAACAAAGATAATATAGACATACGAACAAATGCGTTAGTCCTCGTACGAGGATGGACGCATTTTTTTTAATATTTAGCGACATTAAAACAACTATTATAATAAAAGAAACTTTCAATGAAAAAGGATTTAAAGAAAGTCCTGGTATTGGGTTCGGGTGCACTCAAGATAGGCCAGGCAGGAGAGTTTGACTACTCAGGTTCACAAGCGCTGAAAGCATTGCGCGAAGAAGGCATTCATTCGGTGTTGGTAAATCCTAACATCGCAACTATCCAGACTTCGGAAGGCATAGCCGACAAGGTTTATTTTCTTCCTGTCACTCCCTTCTTTGTTGAAGAAATTATCAAAAAAGAACAACCGGACGGTATTTTATTGGCTTTCGGTGGACAAACTGCATTGAACTGCGGTACCGAACTTTACCTGAACGGTACACTGAAGAAATATGGTGTAGAAGTATTGGGTACTTCGGTAGAAGCCATCATGTACACTGAAGACCGTGATTTATTCGTAAAGAAGCTGGATGAAATTCCGATGAAAACCCCGAAGAGCCACGCCGTGGAAAGTATGGAAGAGGCTCTGAAAGCTGCCCGCGAAATCGGTTATCCGGTTATGGTACGCTCCGCATACGCACTAGGTGGTTTAGGCAGCGGTATCTGTCCGGATGAAGAAGCTTTCATCAAACTGGCTGAAAGTTCATTCGCATTCTCTAAACAGATCCTGGTTGAAGAGTCATTGAAAGGTTGGAAAGAAATAGAATTCGAAGTAATCCGCGATGCCAACGACCATTGTTTTACAGTGGCAAGCATGGAAAACTTCGACCCGCTGGGAATCCATACCGGTGAATCTATCGTGGTGGCCCCCACTTGCTCTCTGACAGAAGAACAAGTAACAATGTTGCAAGATTTGTCTACAAAATGTATCCGTCACTTGGGTATTGTGGGTGAATGTAATATCCAGTATGCTTTCAATGCAGAAACGAATGACTACCGTGTTATCGAAGTAAATGCACGCCTGAGCCGTTCTTCTGCCTTGGCTTCTAAAGCAACCGGATTCCCTCTGGCATTCGTTGCCGCCAAAATCGCTTTAGGCTACACACTAGACCAGATTGGCGAGATGGGTACTCCCAACTCAGCCTACGAAGCTCCCCAGTTGGATTACTTGATTTGTAAAATCCCCCGTTGGGACTTGACTAAATTCGCAGGTGTATCACGCCAGATTGGCTCCAGCATGAAGTCTGTGGGTGAAATCATGTCTATAGGCCGCTCTTTCGAAGAAATCATTCAGAAAGGTCTTCGTATGATAGGTCAGGGTATGCATGGTTTCGTAGGAAATGACCATACTAAATTTGAAAACCTGGATGAGGAACTGGCCAACCCGACAGACCTCCGTATTTTCTCCATCGCCTCGGCATTGGAAGAAGGATACAGCATTGAACGCATCCACGAACTGACCAAAATCGACCCGTGGTTCCTGGGTAAGTTGAAAAACATCGTTGACTATAAGGCCAAACTTTCGACTTATAATAAGATTGAGGATCTGCCCGAAGATGTGCTTCGCCAAGCTAAAGTATTAGGCTTCTCCGACTTCCAGATTGCACGCTTCGTATTGAAAGCCAGTGGCAATATGGAAAAGGAGAACTTGGCTGTACGCGCCCGTCGTAAAGCTTTGAATATCCTTCCGGCTGTCAAGCGTATCAATACCGTCGCATCTGAACATCCCGAATTGACCAATTACCTGTATATGACATACGCTACTACGGGTTATGACGTCAATTATTATAAAAACGAAAAATCGGTAGTTGTATTAGGTTCAGGCGCTTACCGCATCGGTTCATCCGTGGAATTCGACTGGTGCTCTGTAAATGCTGTCCAAACCGCACGCAAGTTGGGTTACAAATCCATCATGATTAACTATAACCCCGAAACAGTTTCTACCGACTATGATATGTGCGACCGTCTGTATTTTGACGAACTTTCATTTGAACGTGTACTTGACGTGATTGATCTGGAGCAACCGGGTGGTGTCATTGTATCGGTAGGTGGACAAATACCTAATAACCTGGCGATGAAGCTTCACCGTCAGTCGGTACCTGTATTGGGAACTTCTCCGCTTTCTATCGACCGTGCGGAAAACCGTCATAAATTCTCGGCCATGCTTGACCAACTGGGTATTGACCAACCGGCATGGAAAGAATTGACCAGCCTGGAAGACATGGAAGAATTTGTAAACAAAGTAGGTTACCCGGTATTGGTCCGTCCTTCCTATGTACTCTCGGGCGCTGCCATGAACGTATGCTATAACGAAGATGAATTGAAGGAATTCTTGCAGATGGCTAAAGAAGTTTCTAAAGAATATCCGGTAGTCGTATCCCAATTTATGCAAGATACTAAAGAAATAGAATTCGACGCTGTAGCCCAAAACGGTGAAGTAGTGGAATATGCCATCTCCGAACACATTGAATATGCAGGTGTCCATTCAGGTGATGCCACATTAGTATTCCCGGCTCAGAAGATTTATTTCGAAACAGCACGCCGTATCAAGAAGATTGGTCGCCGTATCGCTAAAGAATTAAACATTTCCGGTCCGTTCAACATGCAGTTCCTGGCTAAGAACAATGAAGTGAAAGTGATTGAATGCAACCTGCGCGCATCACGTTCATTCCCGTTTGTTTCCAAAGTATTGAAACGCAACTTCATTGAAACCGCAACCCGCATCATGTTGGGTGCTCCATACAGCCAACCGGACAAGTCGGCATTCGATATTGACTGGATCGGTGTGAAAGCTTCCCAGTTCTCTTTCTCCCGTCTGCACAAGGCAGACCCTGTATTGGGCGTAGATATGTCTTCAACAGGTGAAGTGGGTTGTATCGGTGATGACTTCCATGAAGCTTTGCTGAACTCTATGATTGCTGTCGGTTTCAAGATTCCTACAAAATCTGTCATGTTCTCGTCAGGTGCCACCAAATCCAAAGTAGATTTGCTGGAAGCAAGCCGTATGCTGGCAGAAAAAGGATATGAGATCTATGCAACTGCCGGAACCGCAACTTTCTTGAATGCACACGGAGTAAATACCACACCGGTTTACTGGCCGGATGAAAAGCCCGATGCAGAAAACAATGTCATGAAGATGATTGCCGAACATAAATTCGACCTGATAGTCAACATTCCGAAAAACCATACCAAACGTGAGCTGACTAATGGTTACAAAATTCGTCGTGGAGCAATCGACCACAATATTCCTTTGATTACCAACGCCCGTTTGGCAAGTGCTTTCATTGAAGCATTCTGTGAAATGAGTGAAAAGGATATTCAGATAAAGAGCTGGCAAGATTACAAATAATCTTTCTTAGGGATATTCAAAAAGGAGCTGATTCGTTTTGCCTGAATCAGCTCCTTTTTTATCTCCTAACGGGAAAGATCATTAAAACGATAAGTAAAAGTAGCCATCGCATAACGTCCCAATCCCCAAGTCCAAGTTTCTCCCTGCCCGGTATCATTCATCCAACGATTGACAAAATCCCGTTGTTGCAGAATATCAACAACCTGAAATTTAAACAACCCTCTTTTCCCTTTCAGAAAACTGTAAGTCAGCTCACCGTTCCAAAGCCACTGCGTCGTATTGGAGGCCTCATCCTTATATCCCCTGCGATTCATACTTCTCACAACGGTATAAAGATTCAAGTTGAGAGGTAACTTCAGTCGACACTCCGCGCCATAATAAAAATCATACGTCCTGTAATCCGAATTGTTTGTATAACTGTTATCGGCTTGCTGATAAGTGATTGCTCCATTTATCTTAAACTCATGCTCTTCCAATTTATAGGCAAACTCCACATCCTGCATCAAGGAAAGCATTTGGGAGGTGTTACGATCATTCTCATTGGCTTCTCCCATTATCTGCACATACGAAACCCTCCGGTTATAATTTGCATTGGTAGCAAGACGAGCGAAAATTTTCTTGAATAATTTATTCGTATAATATATATTCCCGCCAATGCCCCAATTACCATTTATATTCTCGGGCCGACTGGTATATACCCCACTCTTCTCATCATAGGTTCTTTTCCGGCTTATATCATTTATCGTATTATTATATCTCAAACCACAATATAACATTTCCTGCTTTTCCATATTTCCTCCTCTGTAATTCACAGATATACTTTGCCCGAAAGCGGGTTTCAGCCCCGGATTCCCCATTGTTATGTTCAGAGGATTAGTATAATCGGGCACAGACAACAAATCATAAATGGAAGGCTGCCGGGTGTATCCGCTATAATACACACTCATATTATGGTTATTGCCCAAATCATAATCAAAATGCAGTTCGGGCACTATGTTCAACACGGTAATGGTCGTATCTATCTTCACTTTTCCCCTGTTGCTTTTCGTCGTAGACTTCTGAGGCGACAGCCCAAACCGGATATTCAACCTCACTTTTCTCCAATTAAGTGTGGTACGCAGTCCGAATTCATTGGAATGAAGATCATTACGAGTATAATCACTTAAACTATCCACCCTTCCTGCCTCATAACCAGATGGAAGACTTCCCCACAAAGCATCCTCATCCAAATTGTACGTAACCGCATTATTACTCTGCCGTTGATACTCATGCCGATAATAAACCTGAAGCATTTGTTTTCCTATTGGCTCCGTATAGCTGACCTCCCCCGCCAATAATAAATTTCTGGCAGGTGACTCCCGGTATTGATTTCTATATAAAACCGAATCTGCCCCCAGGTCATTCTTCAATTGATAATAAGTAATAGACGATTGCTGATAATTACCACTCGCCTGATTACTATAATCATTTCTTAACTCTATGGAGAGTTTCCGGCCGATATCATTCAATTTATGAGTAAGCAAAAGATTATTGCCTATCATCAGATTGTTCGTCTTATTTTGAGAATTTCCCGTATTTTTATTTATCCTGAACTCAGGAGGAATCATTGCATCGTCCCTCCAAGGCTCTGAAACATAGTCCAAAGGATTGGTACTGAAAGTCGCCGAAATATTTTCTGATACCGAATTTAACCGGCTATGATTGATGTTATGCCTGAAATTAATTTCCGTCCGGTCACTCAAACTTCCCGTCAGATATATATTCTCCCAAAAAGAACGATTCCGACCCGTACTCAAGCCATTATTATAGGCATATTGGCTACCGTTAGGCAGATATTCTTCTGACTGGCTTCGCGATTCATCCGCGCTTTTATTATTATTATATGAAGCACTGACATTGAGGTTGAGCTTCTTTATTTCCGTTCCCAAGCTAAAACCAATATCCTTCATTTGAGCAGGATTATCGGCCATATCACTGATAAAATTACCATATCGGGGGAGTTTTCCTAAATCACCATACAAGGACATCCGCCATTTTCCGACAAATTTATTCAAACTCATTTTCGCTCCATACATATCCCCCGAACCTTTCAAAGCTGAAACGTCCCCCATTAATCCATCTGTCAAATCCTTCTTGGTCTTCACATCCATCACCGTTTTCTTCTTACCGTCTGACACCCCTGTCATTTGCTCTTTATCCGACTGCTGCTCGTATACCTTTACCTCTTTCAAAGCATCTACCGGCATATTGTTCAAAGCAACTTTGCTATCTGCAAAAAACTCCTTTCCATTTAATAAGATCTGAGTGATTTCCTTTCCATGAAAATTCATCTTGCCGGATTTCTCGTCTAATTCCAATCCGGGAAGCTGCCTCACCAAATCCTGCAGAACAGCTCCTTCCGATGTCTTAAAGGCTCCGGTATTATATACTAATGTATCTCCGGACATCTTCATTTTCTGCAGTTCGGCCTTTATAACCGTTTCATCCAATACAATACTGGAAGGTTTCATCATCAGAGTACCTCCATAAACTTCTTTCCGATAAGCAGGAATATTCACTTTTTTTTCAATGGTTTCATATCCTAAAAAAGAAGCCCTTATTAAATAATTACCGGGATTCATAGGGTACAAACGGAAAACACCCTTCTTATCGCTCACCGTACCTTCTATAAAACTCGTATCAGGCAAAGAATAAAGTTGGATATTTACATCCGGCAAAGGATCGGGATAAGGGCGTTCTCCCTGTTCTCTGACAGAACCCGTCAAATGATAAGCTTTTTCTTTTTTTGCTTTATCTGAATCAAGCTTTTCCTGTCCACTAACCGGGAGAACAAAAGACAATATAATAAACAACGAGAACAGTTTAGTCATCTTGAAATATCAACAGGGTCCTATTTCAATGCTTCCGCAATGGCATTCATCAGATATCCAAATTCTTCTTTCTCATACCCGATGGAAGTATAAACGGCTTCTCCTTCTTTATTGAAAAGATAGGCGCGAGGAATTGACTTTTCAGCAAATAAAGAGAACACCTCACGTTTAGGATCGGGATATAACGGGAAAGTGAATTTCTTCCGTTCATTATAAGCCCTCAACTGTTCATCCGTATGCTCACGACCAATTACTAATAATACGAAGTCCTTGTTATCTTTATATTCAGGCCACAAAGTCTTCTCTATTTCAGCCAGTTCCAGCTGACATGGCCCGCACCAAGTGGCAAATAAGCTCACCAAAACGACCTTACCTTTCAATTCAGCCGAAGAAACATCTCCATATACCGCAGATTTTAGATGAAAATCAGGTAATTTATCTCCTTTTTTCAATTCTTGAGCATTTACGGCAAATACCATGCAAAGCATCATGAACAATAATCCTAACTTTTTCATTTTCATAGTTCTCAATATTTAATTATGGAATAACAAAGACAAATATATCTGTTTTTCTTATATTTGCCGCCAGAAAATATTATTTTTTAGCCTATGATGACTTTTATTTCATGTGCCAAAACAATGACCGGACGGAGCAAAATACAAACTCCTGTTACCAGCACACCACAATTCCAAACCGAAGCAATACAGAATGCACTTGATATGTCCCAATTCTCTGCTGAAGAACTGGAACGACTTTTACGTGTGAACAGCAAAATAGCAGCGGAGAACTATATGCGATTTCAAGATTTCTGTTCGGACTCTCCCTCGGCTTTAGCTGCCTTACTGGCTTATACCGGTATAGTATATAAACGTATCCATCCACAGGACTTTACTCCTGAAGATTTTCAATATGCACAGGATCACTTGCGGATCACTTCTTTTCTTTACGGATTACTCCGCCCGTTAGACCAGATCAAGAATTACAGAATGGAAGGAGATATCAAACTGCCCGAACGTGGAGGAATATCCATGTTTGACTATTGGAAGCCGATTCTGACCGACACCTTTATCAAAGAAATTAAAGCAAGAGGAGGAATACTAATCAATCTGGCAAGTGGGGAGATGAAAGATTTATTCGACTGGAAACGCGTGGAGCAGGAAGTACAAGTGATCACGCCGGAATTTCAGGTATGGAAAAAAGGGAAATTAACCACCGTTGTGGTTTATGCAAAAATGTGCCGTGGAGAATTGACACGCTTCATCATTAAAAACCGGATAGAGAATCCTGGGGATTTAAAAGGATTCAAATGGGAAGGATTCAGTTTTGATGCCGGACACAGCACAGATACCCACTATCTTTTTAGCCTTCTTTCATAAAAAAATATTAAATAGTCAACCTACTCAAACTTTTTATCAGCACTCATGTTATTTAGTTGAATTTGGGAAGATAAACCTGGACAATAATTAACTAATAGAAATGAGTATGAAAAAATTAATGTTTTTGCTGGCTGCGGCCAGTTTAAGTTCTGTAGCGTTTGCGCAACAGAAAAGCAATTCACAAAACGTCCTTGTAGGCGAGAGTGTAGATGTAATGGAGGTACCTGTGGATAAGTACAAGGTAGAGACCAATCACTTCTTCGATAATTGGTTCTTCTCTGTTGGTGGAGGTGCACAAGTACTGTTCGGCGATCAGTCCGATCTTGGTAAATTCAAGAAACGTATTGCTCCCGCTCTTCAAATATCAATCGGCAAATGGTTTACTCCCGGCTTAGGATTACGTTTGCAATATAGTGGTTTGCAGTCGAAGAGTTTTTCCAGTGAACCTTCCGCATATTCCAAACCTCACATGTTAAGCGAAGGATACTATCAGGATAAGTTCAACTACATGAATCTGCATGGTGACATCTTATTTAATGTCAGTAACATGATAGCCGGATATAATGAAGACCGCATATACGACTTCGTGCCATTCGTAGGTTTCGGTTTTGCCCACTCATATGATGCTCCACGTCGTAATTCACTGGCATTCAATTTCGGTATCATCAATACATTCCATCTGGCCAGTGCCTGGGACTTGAATCTGGAACTTTACGGAATGGGTACAGAAAACAAATTTGATGGAAAAACCACCAGTAAAGGCCCTGATTTTATGGCAGGTGCTACAGTGGGTATCACTTATAAATTTCCACAAAGAGGATTCAAACCTGCTCCGGATGTAGATGCTATCATGGCACTTACCTCTTCACAAATGGATGCCATCAATACCGCTTTGGCTCAACAGATAGAACAAAACCGTCAATTAAAGGCCCAACTTGCCAACCAACCCACTGAAGTGGTTACAGAACAAGTGACAGTGAACCAAATTGCTCCGGCTCCTCAATCTGTATTTTTCCAGATCGGTTCAGCGGTTCTTCCTACCAACTCTACTGTAAATTTGCAACAAATCGCAGATCTGGTAAAAGACAACCCGGGACTAAAATTGAAAGTAACCGGTTATGCTGATAGTGATACAGGTAGCGCTGCATGGAACAAGCAGTTAAGTGAAGACCGTGCCAACAACGTGGCTAATGAACTGGTTAAATTGGGTGTCAACAAAAACAATCTGATTATCAGCGGAATGGGTGGTGTCAACACCTTAACTCCTCCGGCATTCAACCGTCGTGTAATTATCGAAGCCCAATAATATACACTGATTTCTGTCAGCAGAAGATAATCATGCCCGCAATTCCTTATAAAAACAGAATTGCGGGCATTTATTTTTTAGATGGAATAGCCCCACTGATCCAGTGCAAACTTCCAATTCTCTTCCACTAACCGGACCGTACGGTCGTCATACTTATACTTATTCTTCTTATATCCCTTCTTTCCGCCTATATATTGGCTGATAGCCGGAGCAGCTGCTTCGAATCCGGGAATAGAAAGAGATTTATAGATATGCTCGGTCATAGCCATTGCATCCGCTTCAAAATCCTCGAACTTCACTTCCATCAAATTTCCTTCAGGAATGAATTGTTTATCCGCCTCATATTTATGATACAGCTTGGCATAAATGGAAAGCACATTCTGTTCCAACGCCTCTGGAGAAATATCCTCCAGTTTCAACGGCTGGATTGTATTGGTGAAGAAATTCCTTGTAGATTCGAATACCGTATACGGATTACGCATCAAATAGATGAATTTGGCATTCGGAAACATCTTGACCAACTCTTTTACACGGCCTGTATGAGGCGGATTCTTACTTAAGAATTGTGTTCCGCCTGTATTCCAAAGAGAAATTTTAATAAGTTTGGTGAATATATCCTCAAACACTTTCAATTCCTCATCACTGATATCATTGAATAACAAATATTTATCAGCATATTCCTGTTGGTACTTAGGCAGGAACCAAAAGTTATAATAGGTATAGGGCATCATATTGGCCAATGCAAACTCTTCCTCCTGAGGCAAGTCTACAGCCAGTTCCATATTATCCGTCGGACGCTTGTCGGGCATCAGCCAACTCATATTCTTCTTGAAAAAAGGCTGTCCCCACATCATCAGGTGAGGAAACACCGTCTGATAAGTAGTATTATATCCGAAATGTTTGTCACAAGAGAACACATTATGCATAAAGGTAGTCCCGCTACGCCAATGTCCGAGGATAAAGACCGGATCGTGTTCCAAAGGCTTGTCGGCCAACAGTTTCCTGTATCGCTTTTCCTGCAATGGAGCCAAGGTGGAAAGCAAACGGCATACTGCTTTCGTCAAACGGTATTTTCCTCTATATGCCGGATCAATTTCCCTTCCCGCAGTAATCGCCTTGAACGTTTTCCAATCGGCGCCTACCAATGTATTAATCGGCAGCTTGTTGAATTCAAGTAATCCCATTACTTTTCTTTTTTTAATTGTACGCTGTTATTTTTCTATCTTGACTGAAATGCCTTGACGGTCCAATTCTTTCACCACCTTTTCTATGGCTTCATAATGTTCCTCACCAATACCCATAGCTGCCAGATTCAAAGTAGGAACTTCCATGGCATTCAGCATATCTTTGGCTTCCACTCTGTCTATAATCATCCCCACCGCACTGGTGTTATTGGTAATGGGGTCAATCAGAATAAAAGAACCGCAAGCTTTATTCTTTTGATAAGAATCAAAGAAAAGCGGCTTGGCGGTAGTAAATGTCACACGGGCAATCTGATTCAATTGCAAAGGCAGATCCTCCTTTTTCAATTTACCGTTTTCAACAGACAGATGCTCCATCGTATTCACATCCACTTTATACTTAATGCTATCTATACGGGTACGTCCTGTATTGGTGGTATGCTTGATAAAGAAAGATTTGTCAAGGTCCATCGCCTCCTCATCCATCCATACCAACATGGCTTCAAAGTTACGATCTATCACAGGCACATTATCGGCATGCACCAACATATCTCCGCGAGACACGTCAATCTCATCCTCCAAAGTCAATGTCACTGCTTGCGGCGGGAAAGCATACTCTAACTCACCATCATAAGTAACAATACTCTTGATATGAGATTTCTTGCCGGAAGGCAAAGCCATCACCTCATCTCCTTTATGGATGACACCGGAAGCAACCTTTCCACAGAAACCGCGGAAATCCAGATTCGGTCTTAATACATACTGAACCGGGAAACGGAAATCAGTCAGATTATGGTCATTCTCGATGGAAACCGTTTCAAGCAATTCCAATAAAGAAGTACCTTTGTACCATGGCGTACGTTCAGATTTCTGCACCACATTGTCACCGTCAAGTGCCGAAAGAGGAATACAAGTCACATCCGGGATTCCCAATGGCTCTACAAATTTCTTATATTCGGTCACGATTTCGTTGAAACGCTCCTCCGAAAACCCGACAAGGTCCATCTTGTTCACCGCCAGCACCACATGCTTTATTCCCAATAAAGATACCAGAAAAGTATGGCGGCAGGTCTGCGTAATCACACCCAAGCGAGCATCTACCAAGATTATGGCAAGATTGGCAGTAGAACCTCCGGTAATCATATTGCGGGTATATTGTTCATGTCCCGGAGTATCGGCTATGATAAATTTACGGTTGTTCGTTGAAAAATAACGGTAAGCTACATCAATCGTAATACCCTGCTCGCGCTCTGCTTTCAACCCGTCGCACAACAAAGCGTAATCTATATGGTCACCTGCATTCCCCACACGTTTGCTGTCACGTTCCAAAGCGGCAAGCTGGTCCTCGTACAACTTCTTGCTGTCAAACAACAGACGTCCTATCAGGGTAGACTTTCCATCGTCTACCGAACCGGCTGTCAACAGGCGTAGCAAGTCTTTCTGTTCATCCTTATCTAAATATTCCTTTATATTCAGTTTATTCTCCATCACCCATTCCTTCATTTTAAATTCCTACTTATCCATTTAAAAATATCCTTCACGTTTCTTCTGCTCCATACTGGCATCCTGGTCGAAATCAATGACACGGGTAGTACGCTCGCTTTTGGTAGTGGTCATCATTTCCTCTACAATTTTCTCAATCGTATCGGCATCACTCTCTACGGCCCCGGTCAAAGGCCAACACCCCAAAGTACGGAAACGCACTTTCTTCATTTCAATACGGTCCCGATATTCTTCGGGCAGTCGGTCATCATCAGCCATAATCAGATTTCCATCTATATTCACCACAGGACGTTCCTTGGCAAAATAGAGCGGCACGATAGGAATATTTTCCAAACGGATGTACTGCCAGATATCCAGCTCAGTCCAGTTGCTTAATGGAAACACACGGATACTTTCCCCTTTATGAATCTTAGCATTATAAATATCCCACAACTCAGGACGCTGGTTTTTAGGATCCCACTGATGAAAACGGTCACGAAAAGAGAATATACGTTCTTTGGCACGTGACTTTTCCTCATCACGACGTGCTCCACCAAAGGCGGCATCAAACCTGTATTTATCCAGCCCGTGAAGCAACGCCTGTGTCTTCATTAAATCGGTATGCACTTTGCTGCCATGCGTAAAAGGCCCTACTCCGGCATTAAAAGCCTCCATATTACTTTCCACTATCAAATTCCATCCATGTTCTTTGGCGTATTGATCACGGAACTCTATCATTTCCCTGAATTTCCATTTAGAATCGATATGCATCAAAGGGAAAGGCACCTTTCCCGGATAGAAAGCCTTCTCTGCCAAACGTACCATGACAGACGAATCTTTACCAATACTATAAAGCATAACAGGATTCTCAAATTCAGCTGCCACTTCACGAATGATATGGATAGACTCCGCTTCCAGTTCCCTTAAGTGGCTCAATTTATAATTTTCTTCCATTTTATAATGAATTATATTTTTTCTCCTTTTTTACCAACAATGGGGAGCACCAACTCCAACAAAGTATTGACCGACTCTTCCAAACTCAGCTTAGAAGTATCCAAAGATAAGGCAGGATGCTCCGGAGCTTCAAAAGGGGCGGAAATTCCGGTAAAGTTCTTGATTTCACCCCGACGTGCTTTGGCATAAAGTCCTTTCACATCACGTTTCTCACACTCTACCAAAGGAGTGCTGACATAGATTTCCAGGAAATCCTCTATCCCGATAATACGGGCAGCCATCTGCCGAAGCTCATTGCCGGGACTGATGAAAGCGGCAATGGTAATGATTCCCGTATCAACAAACAACTTGCCTATTTCGGCTATGCGACGGATGTTTTCCACACGATCCTCTGCCGAAAAGCCCAAATTATTATTGATGCCACTACGAATATTATCCCCGTCCAATATACGGCAGAGCAAACCACGTTTATGTAATTCACGTTCCAAAGCTATGGCAATAGTACTCTTACCGGAACCGCTAAGTCCCGTCAGCCACAGCATAACTCCCCGTTGTCCCATCTGATAACCGATAGGAGTGGAAAAACTGGCAGATGCAGCGATGCAAATGACAACAAAAAAGGGCATCGGACTTACCCCCAACTGATTGGATAAGGAAAGGGCAAGCGGAAAAGCCAATGCGGCGGCGGCATTATTGGTTATCAGTTCGGTAAACAGATTTGTAATGATAAACAAAACAGCCAGCAACACATGCGGACTGTAGTCATCACTCATATCAATGATTCCATGCGCAATGATATCCGCCACTCCGGAATTTACCATGGCGCGACTTATAGCAAACGCACAGGCAATGGTTATCAAGATATCCCATGATATATATTTTGTATATTTACGTGCCGGAAAAAGTTTGGTCCATGCCATTATCACAGTCGTTACAGCTGCAAAAAAGAACATATCAAGATCAATACCGGGAAGTAATTCTTCCATAAAAGGCAACTCTCCTACTGTTGCCCCCACAATCATCAGCACCAATAAAGTCAATGCAAACCAACGTTTCTTTCTCCCGGCTTTCGGCTCGGTATCTTTGCCATTGGCCAATAACACGAATACAGAAGAATCTCCCCATGTAGAGATAAATGAATCATCCGCCCATAGCACCAACGTATCTCCCTCATGAAACTTCACCCGTGACAGATTCTCTACAATACTAACTCCGCTTCGTTTTATTTCTTTTACTTCAGCACCATAATGACGGACAAAATTAAAATCCCCCACCCTTTTATTGATACCCGGGAAACGAGCACCTATCACCGCTTCAACACGATGAAAAGAAGACGCATCCGCTTCCCCATGTTCGTCGCCTACCGTGTCTTTCCGGACCTCCGGCAACAACCTGGAAGAAAAAAACAACAAATAAACAATTCCTGCCAAAGCAATGAAAATGCCCACCCGGCCTAATTCAAACATACCAAAGCCCTTATATCCGGCATCTAAAATCATACCATCCACCACCAGATTAGTAGAAGTCCCGATAAGCGTACACATTCCCCCCAGTATGGTAGCATATGAAAGAGGGATCAAGAATTTAGTTGCCGGAATGCGGACAGATTCCGCCCAACGTTTAATAATAGGAGCAAAAATCACAACCACCGGCGTATTATTGAGAAAAGCAGAAACAAAAGAAATAGCGGGCAGCATACGTGCCTGCGCCTTCATGACCGTTGTCTTCTCTTGAGGCAGAAGTTTCTTTATCAACTGTCCCAACGCTCCCGATTGCCGGACTCCTTCACTGATCAGGAAAAGCAACGCTACGGTAATCATCCCTTTATTACTGAATCCCTCCAACATCTCTTTCGGAGTCAATATACCGAAACAAAGAAAGAGTACAGTAACAGAGAACAGAATCATTCCGGGACGCATTTTATCAAGGACTAATGCAGTCACCATCCCTATTAATCCCAAAAACACAATAATCATTTCGAATGTCAGCATCGTTTCCGGATATTAATTTCGTTTAACGACAAACCAAGGATTCAGCAAGTCCGGCTTGTTATATTTCAACGGTTCTTCTTTTCCCGCCTGATATATTTCTGCTCCGGATGCCTTGGCTATGGCATGACCGGCAGCCGTATCCCACTCCATGGTAGGAGCAAAACGGGGATATTCATCGGCCAGTCCCTCACACACTTTGCAAATCTTGATGGAACTGCCTACAGACACCAACTCCACATGAGGGTATATCTTTCGCTTTTCCTCAATATACTCTTCCGTTTCGGCCGACAGATGGGAACGGGAAGCAACAATGACAAAAACTTCATTTGTTTCGGCACAGGGCATACGAAATGCCGATGCCTTCATTTCTTCCAGTGAACGGCCTGCACGTCCGGTCACTCCTTCCATTTTATAAGCGCCGGTTGCCACTTCACCCCAATAAAGCGTTTCTTTGACAGGAACATAAATCACTCCAAGCGCCTTACGGTCTGCAAGAGTCAGTGGAGAATTATCGGCTTTCCTTTCAACCTGAAAATCAGAAGAAGGATCATTATAAACGTTCAGAATTTCCTTACCGGCAGCTAAAGCCGCATCCATCGCTTTTAATATATATTCAGTCTGCATAGTGTTTACTTCCATTAAAATGCTTCTGTCATATTGAAATAGAACAAACTTTGATCATTGGCAAAATTACGTCCGAAATCCAGACGTACATTCATACGCGGCTGCACCTCGATACGAAGTCCCACACCGGCATTAGGAAGCACTCCTTCAATCTTACCCATGGTAGGCCCCATAAAACCGCACCCTCCCCATGCAACAAAACCCAAATGATGCAACATACGCTTTACCCATGTACTTTTATCCGTATTGAACATCTGACGATATTCGGCAAGCACCACATGAGAGGATTTATCACGATACTGCCCCATATAATATCCACGAAGATCAAAAGGAGTGCCACTTAAAGCATATTGGTTCATAGGAACATCCCCAAACACATTCTTGGTTTGGGCAGTCCAAGCTATAACTTTTCTATTTCCTACCTTTTTGTATTGGCGGTAGTCCACTTCCAAGCGGTAGAAGTTATTATCTCCTCCCAAAAACTTCTGGTACATCAGCCCACGAAAATCCAGATAAATGCCTTTATAAGCATTGGCAGGAATATCCCGGCTGTCATAAGTCAGCAGAAATCCCACTCCCGAACTGAAATTGGAATATCCGTGAGCAGTGCCTCCCAACCTTTTGTAATCAGGCTGATCTACCAAATACTTGGCAGGCTCGGATATTTTATCATAACTCAAGTCAATCTGGGGACCGGCAAAGAAATTACTTTTACCCAAACGGAATAAAAACCACGGATTAAAGCCCCCCTCGAACATTACCGCAACAGCCATCGGCAACACAGAACGTTTCTGCAAGGTATCCGACGGATTCATACGAAATGTAACAAGAGCACTACCTCCTATTAACGCACCAAAGTCCGGAGTATAACTCGGTCCTCCCAATATATTATAATGTATATTGCGCTTAGCCACCTTCCGGCGTCTTAATTCTTTTTTTGAAAGTTGATGGATGGTGGTATCCTCAGGATTACTACCTATGTCACTTCCTTGTGCCGCCATATTCAAAGAACAAAGCAGGCACAGGACCAAGCTAAGTAATGTTATTTTCATATAATAGTTTATTGTCTGCCCAAAGTCCTTACTCAAAAAAACTTTCTACGGCAAATGAGTTTTCAAAAGTACAAAAGTCCTGCCAAAGAATAACGGTGTGTTGAATTTGTTTTTATTTAGTTCAAGAATCTTCACGTTCTTTATAATGTAACAATGTGTCAATATGCCAATGTGTCAATTACCATGCGGACATAGAGCAGCACATTGGCAAACCAGCACATTGGCAAATTATTTAAACAGTTTTTCCAAATCATCCTCATTAATCACGGAAAGAACCGTTTTACCATCCGGAGTATAATTAGGAGTAGCCACAGCAAACAAGCCATCCACCAAACCTGTCATTTCCTCATTCGTCAACACTTGTCCGGGAACAATTGCCGCCGCTTTAGCCAAAGTCAATGCCAGAATACTCTGCACCTCTTCTTTTACCTTGCCACCTTTTTCCATAGCTGTATGCACCATATTTTGGATCAAGTCTATCGGGTTAAGGCCTTCAATACCTGCAGGAACACCGTTTATGGCATAACTTCCTCCTCCCAAATCAGTCAGTTCAAATCCCAGGAAAGACAAGTCTTCCATAATTTCCTGCAAAATAGCCACTTCGGAAAGCGGAAACTGCACAATATCCGGAAACAGCATTCCTTGAGAAACACCTTGACGACGACTTATCTGGTCTATATACTTGTCATATAAAATACGGATATGGGCACGCTGCTGATCAATGATCATTAAGCCGGACTTTACAGAAGTCAAAATAAAACGTCCTTTAAACTGATAATGCTGGCCGGATTTCTCACTGACTGAAGAGTCCTCCACATGATCATACAATCCGGGATTTTCCTCCGCAGGAGAAGCCTCTTCCGCCCTATAATCATTCTCGTCAGGATGAAAGTTTTGAGAAGAAGCATGACGTTCCAGCCCCGCATACAGTTGTTCCCAGTCCTTACTAGGCTTTGAATAAGAAGAGGGAGGAGCAGCCGAAACATTAAAAGGATTATAATCAGGATTATAAGTCGTCTTTGGTGGCTGTATACCAGTGTATGGAGATGCATCAAAGGCTGGAATATCCGGCATTCCCTCCGTATCAAAATCAATGGAAGGTACCGCATTGAACTTACCTAGAGTTTCTTTCACGGCAGCTGCCAATATCTGCCAGATGGCTTGCTCGTTCTCAAACTTTATCTCTGTTTTAGTAGGATGTATGTTCACATCAATATTAGCAGGATCCACCTCAAAATAAATGAAATAAGATACTTGCTCACCCACGGGAACCAACTGCTCGTATGCATCCATGATAGCCTTATGAAAATAAGGATGGCGCATATATCGCCCGTTTACAAAGAAATATTGGCGGGCTCCTTTCTTACGGGCTGTTTCAGGTTTTCCTACAAACCCGGAAACACGGACCATTGTAGTATCTACATCCAGCGATAACAACTCCTGATTTATTTTCTTTCCGAAAACTCCCATGATACGCTGGCGCAACTGAAGTGCAGGAAGATTGAACAGTTCCGCCCCATTATGATGCAAAGTGAAAGACACCTCCGGATTAACCAATACAATCCGTTCAAACTCCGTCAATATATTACTCAGTTCCGTCTGGTTCGACTTCAGGAACTTACGACGCGCCGGCACATTAAAGAATAAATTCTTCACACTGAAGCTACTGCCTTTCGGGCAAGAAACCGCCTCCTGTCCCTCTACCTTGGAGCCGGATATCGTCAACATCGTTCCCAATTCCTCCCCTTCCATACGAGTACGAAGCTCCACCTGAGCCACAGCAGCAATAGAAGCCAAAGCCTCTCCACGAAATCCCATGGTATGCAAAGCAAACAAATCAGCAGCTTCACGAATTTTAGAAGTCGCATGGCGCTCAAAAGACAAACGTGCATCTGTTTCCGACATACCTTTTCCATCATCAATCACCTGAATGGAAGTCTTTCCTGCATCCACTACCAACACGTCAACGTGCTGAGCACCTGCGTCGATAGCATTCTCCACCAATTCTTTAATCACTGATGCAGGACGCTGAATCACCTCTCCCGCTGCTATCTGATTGGCAACGGAATCCGGCAGCAAACGGATAATATCGCTCATATATCTTATAAACTTACGTAATTAAAAAGTAAACTCACCGGTCACCAGGTAATGCAGAATATACAACAAAACCAAAATGGCCACAAACAAAGCTCCATAAGTCATCGGCTTACGCCCGCTTTCTTTTCTGCGTTTTAAATGCTTGGTACCTTGAACGAACTTTCCACGGATATCTTCCGGAGAAAATTCTTTGGGAGGAAGCATACCCAACTCGCGTTTGGCTTTCTCCTCCAGTTTTTGCAGCTTCTCCTTCCGTTCATCCACATAAATATATTGATGGTTGAAACGGCGGGGCTTTTCCATCTTAAACATTCCCATAGCTATTTCTTTTTATTAAATAAATTATGATTGGGCAAAGGAACAGCGCTCCGGTTACTCTTCTTCAACCCCTGACCGGCTTTCTTTCCACGCCACTTAAAGATATCCTCTTTATCAAGCGGACGGATATAGTCAAACCACACAAAGTTATCCAACTTCATCTTCTCCGGCGGACGTTGGAGCATAGGATAAAGAGTACCGTTCGATTTCGGACTCATAATCATTTTTTTCATCTTCCGGTTTTCCAGAAACATATTCAGCAGACTGGTTTCAGAAACATTCATTCCAATCAGTGTACTGTCGCTTTCCATCGGATAATATACCAGACGAACCGAACCGATCACATCTACTTTGCGCATCTCACCGCCTTGAAACCAAGCCTTCATCTCTTTTCCTGTCACCTGATTATAACTAGTAGAATCCAGTTGTTCTACAGACAAAGCCTGATTCTGAATATGTGCCCAGTCTATCGTACTGTCATTCATATAAATCATGATTTTCTCTCCCAGCAACTGCTGGTTGTTATTCCACAGTATAGGGTCATAATACATGGTCAGGCAGCTATCCTTGGAGGAAAAGACCAACGAATCGCATACCCCCTGCACATCCGTGCGATACATACGTACTTTATGATACGCCCGCGTTTCCCGGAACATAGAATCAGTATTCAAATAGTAGGTATACATTTGCAATGTATCGGCATGCATAAACAAGCTGTCACCTTGTGAATAATCCACTGCCACCGCTTTTTTAGTAGCAAAAGCATACTTGGTCAATTCATTATAATAACAATAATCACCAGTCAGCATATTCTTGTTTACAGTATCTGTCATGATCACATTATCAAACGCCTCCCCGTATCCTTTTACACGATCATAAAACAGACTGTCTCCAGTCAAACGCTTCCCCTCATTGGTCAGCACGGACCGGTCCAACAATTCCGCCTGCCCTATCTGAGTATTATAAAAGCCCAATTCCGAATAAATATGGTTAGCATCACTGACAATATCGGACGGACCAAGGATATTGGCTATTTTGGTTGCTGTGCTGTATCGTAATGTATCGGAAGTCAAAGTAAACTTAGGATTGACCAACTTCACATCATAATTGAACACAGATATTTTGGTAGCCGGACTATATTCCCCCCATTCCGAAGTCAATACATTCTCCTCGTCCATCAATGTCCCGCCATCAAAGTAATATCCCAAATTATAAATACGATCGTAGTTCAGGCTATCCGTCAACAAAGTCGTATTCTTGTTTTCCATGCGTACATTATAGCGTACCTGGGCAATCTGGGTATTTCCGTCATAAAACAAATAGTCCCCATACAGAAACAAGGTATCCCCCTGCACCATCTTCACATTGTCAAAAGCTTCCAGCGAATTCGTTTTCTCATAGAAACAGGCACTGTCACAATACATATATACACTGTCGTGACGGAACGCAACGTTTCCAATCAGAATCTGTGCATCCGGGTCCGGATTCAACGGACTTTTCTTCAACACATCCGAATGCAACAGATACACCTTGCTTTTAGCCGGTTTCTGTTCCCCTTTTTTAGCCGGTCTCACCTGAGCCAGCAAGCAAAAGCCGAACAGGCACAGGACACTTACCACAAGTATCCTATGCCTGCCCGAAGAGTATTTATTCTTTCTTTTTCCAAGCATATACTTTATACACTACATTATTTCTTTACCCAACCCGGATATTTGAAATCGCATTTCTGCCACTTCTCATTAATACGCACGTAGGTATGTTTTTGTTTATCCCTGATCCACTTATCAAGTTTTTCTTCGCTGCGTTTTTCCATCACGATGCCTTTCAGCCGTTGGTAGTCTTCCGTTATGGTTGCCTTATGCCCGTTCAAGCGGGTTTTCAATTTCACGATAGCGCAAATTTCCTTTCCTTTTGCATTAATCATGGTAAAAGGTTTGGAAATTTCCCCCACATTCATGCCTTCCACCATCTTTGCAGCCTCTTGTGACACCTGTGCCAATTGTTGCATTTCAAAACGCGCCGTACCAGTCTGCGGATTCGCCATCAAACCATGGTTATTACGCGTGTCCTTATCGTGAGAGATATAAGTAGCGGCATCATCAAAAGTAAATTTCTCATTACGGATATCATTGGCAATAGAATCCAGACGTAACAAGGCTGCTTCCAGATCTTTTTCATCCACTTTCGGTTTTAACAAGATATGGCGGGTATTGATACGGTCACCACGTTTTTCGATCAACTGGATAATATGGAAGCCGAATTCTGACTCCACAATCTTGGATACCTTGTTAGGATCTTGCAGATTGAATGCCACATTCGCATATTCAGGTACCAGCTCAGCCCTGCCCATAAAGCCGAGTTCACCACCACGGCGGCGCGAACCTTCATCTTCCGAATACAGACGTGCCAAAGTGGAGAAAGCTATTTCACCGGAAGTAACACGTTCCGTATAGTCACGCAAAGTCTTCTTCACACGCTCAATTTCTTCCTGCGGAATCTTAGGTTCCATAGTAATGATCTGCACTTCTACCTGAGTAGGAATAAAAGGAATACTGTCTTGAGGAAGATCCTTGAAATAACGACGGACTTCGGCCGGAGTAATCTTGATATCCCCCACAATCTGCTGCTGCATTTTCTGCACCGTTTTTCCATCACGTATATTCTCGCGGAGCATTTCGCGTATTTGTGTAGAAGTCTTATTATAATATTCTTCTACTTTTTCCTTAGAACCAATCTGATCAATCAGCCAATTTGTACGTCTTTCCACATCACTGATAATTTCCTGTTCGGAAACCTCAATACTATCAATAGCAGCCTGATGAAGAAACAATTTCTGGATGGCAAGCTGCTCCGGAATAATACAATACGGATCACCGTCAAACTTGCGGCCTTCATACTGGGCATTCAGACGTTCATTCTCCACGTCCGATTTTAGAATGGCCTCATCACCTACTACCCATACAACCTCGTCTATCACATTGTCTTGCCCGTATACTGAAACAACGGCAAACAGCATCAGCATCAGTGCATAAACTTTGGTACACATCAATTTATTCATTTGAATTCAAATAATAGTAATTAATCTTGTTCCTGTCCGAAGCGTGTCGGTATAACTCTTCTTTGACTTTATTTATAAATTCAACCCGCTTCAGGTTTATTAAAATCTCCTTAATTTCCGTCTTTGCAAAATCCAGCGGCCTCTGTTGGTCCTTACCCAAGAATTCCTCTACATGCAGGAAATAACAAAACGCCGTGTCTTTTACCTCTATATTCCGGTTCTTGTCCAAATAGTTCTCATCCGTATCAAGCGCTTTCAAAGGTATTTTGACAGCAATATCGGACAATGGCATCCAACGGTCATAAAAATAATCATAGCTCACCGCATTGCGCAAACTGTATTTTTCCAGGCTCTCAATAGCATCCCGGTTATTTTTTTTATACCATTTGCGTACACTTGCCAAATCCTGAGAATGAAGAGGAACTTTTATAAACAGCCCTTTCACAAAAGGATGTTCTGTATGAAACAACTCCTTGTTTTTCTCATAATAAGCGCTGATTTCCTCATCACTTATCTCATTGGCCAGTTTCTGATTAACCAGTTCCTCCTGATACGTATGCATGATCAATGCCCTGCGATAGTTCTCCACTAACTTGGCAATCTTTGCATTATCAGGAATATTTCCTTCCGCTTTATCAAAAAGCAGCACATCCTCCACCCAGTTTTTTATATAGTGCTCGGCAAACAAGACACTATCGTCTTTTGAAATATGGAAAGGCAACGCCGCCTGCAAATCTTCTTTATAGAGATATTCACCAGCAACTTCCACTAAAGGAGTCCTCCCCTTATGGTCGTGCTCCTGGCCGCATCCCGACAAAGCACCTGCTATAACAAGTAACACCCCCCAGTTTTTCACGATATTCATATAACATTAAAATAGTGAACGAAGATACTGCAATAATTAATTACTTCCGTTATTATTAACTGTTTTTAAAACCTCTTGGTTAACTGCTTCCATACGAACTTTGGAGGAAGCATCATCTCCAGTCAGTGTATGTAATATATCTTTCCACTGGGATACCGGTTTTTTTTTCAATTGTTTCTTAATAGCTGAAGCCGTTTTTCTATCTTTACAATGAATCACTGCTCCCCGATAATGCGGCAATTCCCAGGCATAGTCTGATTTATGTTGCTTGAAGAAGCGTTCCAGGTCATCCTCATTCCAGGCTTCATCACCCGATTGATATTTTTGCGACAAATAAGCCGCAAGCAAACCATCCTGCAATTCCTGCACCCGGAACTCCAGTTCTTCCTTCTGTTCTGCAGAAAGCTCCTTCCATGTACAATTGCCATTCTTCTCCAGATAATTCAATAACTGTTCCCGTTTTTCTTCAAAACTGACACCCTGCCTGCGGTCTATCCATTTCACTATATGAATGCCCATAGGTGAATAAAAAGGAGCTGAAATCTTATTTCTTTCCAAAGATTCCAGTTTGTCTATCCATTCCTGCATATTCTTGTTCACAGGCATCCACGGCAACACTCCTCCCACATTTTTACAAGCTTCATCATCCGAGTACCGGCGGGCCAGCGTTGCAAAATCCGCGCCTTCCCGCAATGCTTCATAAACCGAATCCATTTGCTGCCGCACCCTCATTTCCTCCTGACGGCTTGCATTCTGGGATAAATATTTGCTAATATGGGCAATTTTGATCCAATCATTTGCCTGCAAACGTTGTTCACCTTGCAGGTATAACCGGCGGGCAGCCTGTTCCTCCTTTTCTGCATCTGCCAAATAAGTTCTTAAAAGTTTGCCCCGATACCAGTCCACCTGCCTGCGGAAAACAGACAACGTATCTATTCCCATATCATGTGCATAGCGTACTTTTAATTTATAGTTGATAAAAGAAGGTAGAAAAGAAAGCGGGGTCCGATGAGAAGATTTACGAAAATAATATTCAAACTCGGAACGTTTTACAGGTTCACCGTCAATAGATAACACAACTTCTCCTTGCGCCCGCATTTCCAACGCGAACACAAGGAGAAGTGACAGAATACCGACCATTCTATGCGGCATCATTCATACATTTTATTGAGGACGGCTGTAGTTAGGAGCCTCGCTGGTTATGGCCACATCATGCGGATGACTTTCCAATACACCTGCGTTAGTAATACGGGTGAATTTGGCATCATGCAATTGTTCTATATTAGCAGCGCCACAATATCCCATTCCCGCACGAAGACCACCTACCAGCTGGTAAATCACTTCATACAAAGTACCTTTATAAGGTACACGGGCTGCAATACCTTCCGGAACCAGTTTCTTCACATCGGCAGTTCCGCTCTGGAAATAACGATCCTTCGAGCCGTTCTCCATCGCTTCCAAAGATCCCATTCCACGATAAGATTTGAATTTACGTCCGTTAAAGATAATCGTATCACCCGGTGACTCTTCCGTTCCGGCAACCAATGAACCGATCATTACACTATAACCGCCGGCAGCCAAAGCTTTTACCACATCCCCCGAATAACGCAAGCCACCATCAGCAATCAAGGGTATACCTGTACCTTTCAGCGCCTTGGCAACATCATAAACGGCAGAAAGCTGGGGAACACCCACACCGGCAACCACACGGGTAGTACAGATAGAACCCGGACCGATACCGACCTTCACACCATCCGCACCGGCTTCCACCAACATTTTGGCAGCTTCGCCCGTAGCGATATTACCTACCACAATATCAATATTCGGGAAACGTTTCTTAGCTTCTTTCAATTTTTCGATCACATACATGGAGTGGCCATGAGCCGTATCAATAACGATTGCATCCGCACCGGCATCAACCAAGGCCTGCATACGGTCCAGCGTATCGGCAGTAACCCCTACACCGGCAGCCACACGCAAACGTCCTTTGGCATCCTTGCAAGCCATCGGTTTATCTTTCGCTTTTGTAATATCTTTATAAGTAATAAGACCTACCAGTTTACCTTCCTTATCCACCACCGGCAACTTTTCAATCTTATGCTCTTGCAGAATCCGTGAGGCAGCCTCCATGTCAGTGGACTGGTTGGTAGTGACAATATTCTCCTTCGTCATTACCTCATCAATACGTTTGTCCATATCCTTCTCAAAACGAAGGTCACGGTTCGTCACAATACCTACCAAATATCTTTCATCGTCTACTACAGGGATACCGCCGATTCTATATTCAGACATCAACGCAAGTGCATCTCTCACAGTAGATCCTCTCTTGATAGTCACAGGATCATAAATCATACCGTTTTCCGCACGTTTCACTATGGCTACCTGACGTGCCTGCTCTTCGATAGACATGTTTTTGTGAATCACACCGATTCCCCCTTCACGGGCAATGGCAATGGCCATTTTCGCTTCTGTAACCGTATCCATAGCGGCAGTCACAAAAGGGACTTTCAACTCGATGTTGCGTGAGAACTTAGTCGTGAGTTCGACTGTTTTTGGTAAAACTTCAGAATAGGCGGGGATCAACAATACATCGTCGTAGGTTAATCCGTCCATTACGATTTTATCTGCAATAAATGACATAGGGCTTTATGCGTTTAGATTTTATTGCGTGCAAATATACGCATTTTATTCAATATGGGAAAACGATAGAATATTTTTTTGCTAAGAGAATACGAAATTTTGCAGAAATAAAAAGAATCAGTCCCCCAAATGGCTCACATAAAACAATTACAAAAAAACAGGGAGTTCATGAAACAAATGAAGCGCTTTTATTCTTCAGGTCCAGTGTTTTTCATTAAATTTGTACTTTGAACAAAAGAAACAAAAGAAACATGGAAAAACAACCGCAATTTCCCTTTGCACCCAAAGACTTCGCACGCTGCCTTAACGCCACATGCCCCCGTTCCCAAAACTGCCTGAGACGAACTGCCGCCCTGCAGGATACGGATGAACATCTATTTCTCAAAGTGGTAAACCCGCTCCGTTATCCCAAGGAGGGTGAAGAATGTGAACTGTTCCGTTCCACCGACAAAGTGCGGATGGCATGGGGAGTCACCCACCTGCTGGACAATGTGCCCTACAAAGAAGGCAGCCTGCTGCGCAATATGATCATCAACCACCTGGGCAGAAGCCAGTATTACCGGTGCTTCCGCAAGGAACGCCCTTTTGCGCCACAAGACCAACAGACCATTCGCATGCTGTTCCGCCAGAGAGGCATCAGCGAAGAGCCGTCATTCGACTACTACACAAATGAATTTAACTGGTAATATCCGTCACACTGTCACAGCCGCATGCAACACATTGTACGACAATAGTTTACCACTATGACAGATGGTGTAACGGATGGTGTGACGGACTTTTATCTGTCACACCGCCGCCTCCGGATCTCATCATGCCCTTACCAGCTGATACACAGTGCCTTTACGTGTATGCCGTGAAGGAATACCCTGTTTCCTCAAAATTCGTCCGAATGCCGCCACCCTCTTGGCGTTCAATGGAATATCCACTTCCTGATGCAATATCTTCAATATTTCGGCAGGCGCCATCCACTCGCCCTCTTCCCCCGCTTCCGCCATGCGGAAATAACGGAAAAGGAACTGCTCTTCAGGAGAATATTGCTGAAATTCGCGGTTCGCCTCCGTCATGACATACTCGTCCGCATCATTAAACCAGTAACGCTCACCGTGCGCCAGCTCGTGCATGGCCTGTGCATACAACTGATCGTAGTCTATGGGACGCGAGGTATCAATCACCCCCTTCACCTCAATGCAGATGAAGCGGCGGCTGCCCGAAGGATCGGTCAGCAAATCCTTGTGGTTACTGGTGGCAATGAACGAAGCATAGCGGCGCATCTCCACCACCGATGTGCCGTAAGGCCGGCGCGCATTCACCACCGGCTTTTGCAGAATGTGCTTCAAGAATCCCTGTTGTGTGGCGCTCACCTGGTCGAACTCGTCAATATTGATCAGCGCGAATCGATTCAGGCTTAGTTCGACATCTTTCTTGCGTGAGAAATCGAGGCTGTCCGTATAGTAGGAACATTCGGAAGGCGGCATGATGCTGCGGCAAAAGGTGGACTTGCGCGTTCCCTGCGCTCCCACCAGCAGGGGCGAAACACTGTTGGCATAGCGCTTGTCCATCCCCCGCCAATGAGCCACCATGTTCAGAAACCAGCGATGGAACAATTCGGGCCAATGCGGATTGTCACAAGGTACGGTCTGCGCCAGCGGACGGATGCGGTCGCGTCCGTCCCACTCCGGAAGGTTGAACAGAAAATCCTCCAGCGGATTATACACCGGCACACGATTGGAATACACATAGCGGCTGATATCCCTGTCCCACAGGGGGATACCTTCGGCCTGTGCATCCAGGGCGATGCTGTTCAGCGCACGCTTGTCCACCGGCTGAAAGCGGAAGCAGAAGGAATGCCGCTCGCGGAACTCCGCCTCTCCGGTCTGCACGTTAAAGCGAAATTCATAACGTCTTTTCATAAACTCGGCAATGAGGACCGACAATTGCTGCTCACGGCTCAAAGCGCATTTGCTTCCGAAATCCTGACGCCGGCTGTACACATTCCGCACCACCTGACGCACCAGTTCCAACGGTTTGCGTGCAAAATGACGGAAACGCGCCCTGCTGACCACCGCTTCCTCCGGAATGCCCGACCGGAAACAGTTCAACGCCAGTTGCGAAAGAAGGGTATCCCAGCTATAGGAGGACTTTTCATCGGCCGGATCGGGCTTATCCAAATCAATGTAAGCCTGCCTCAAGGCCGCCTCGAACAGCATGGAGAGCGCATCTGCCGTTTCATAACTCCCCAAGGCACGTTCCAAAGGACGCTGGCCGGAGACAGCAGGTTCGGTATGCAAGGCCATTTCATCGGGCATCCCCATAGGCTGTGACAGGTAGAACTGCACGGAGTCCGGCCGGTAAAGCACATCGGGGTCATAGGAAAGGCGTGAATATTGTTCCAGGAAAGGTTCCTTGGGACGGATATCGAATGACAACTGGGGCTGGTAGCACTTCACCGCCATGATGTAGGCATGAGCATGAAACGCTTCCGCCTCCGCACGGGTAAGGGGCAGCGTATTGTCGGGTCGGGTGAAAGCCACCAGGATTTTCACCGAATGTCCGCTGGCGCCCATAAAGGCGCACCGCGTCTGCGGCAACTTCCATGCCTCCCGTTTCACCTGCTCCACTTCCGCCCTGCCCGCCAAGGGGCCTACGGTCAATTCCACCAATCCGTTATAAGCCTTCATGCACTGTCCGCCCTCCGTCTTGCGGAACTCGGCGGCAGGCATCATCTTGGGCAGTTTGTCCGCCGCCTCGCAATGGTCGCCGGGGAGGAAATGGCGCAACTGGCTTCTGAACATGGTGACGGGACAGGTTTTCACCTCCTCTTTCATTCTTTCTACCCATGCATCCAGTGTAAGAGTGCTCTGGGTTACATGGTTTCCGCCGTCGCGTACCTGGGTAATCTTTATCATTTATCGTGTATTTATTCGTTTTTTCCAATCTATAAAGATACGGATAAAATCGGGAAACAAAGCAATATACAGGAAGGTTTCTTTCAAAAAAAAGGACGCGAAGGGCACAGGAATTTCCGATAGGGAGGTGAAGCGGAAAGATATTGAAGGAATGCATTCGCGACAGGTATAATCCAGACCATTATATGCTATGATACAATGTATTGCACCATTTGGAACAATGAGTTTTTCTAATAGAAACCATTAATTCTAGCGCATGGTACAACCTGTCTTTACATATAGGAATAAATTGTTCCACTGATAGGAATAATTTGTTCCATTAGCATGAAACTATTTGTTCCACTGGACGGAACAAACT
>PPYE01720530.1_pt1 | contig 86470 bp, 120 predicted proteins | sample 1559881 | NCBI WGS metagenome assembly PPYE01 (sample SAMN08240022, study PRJNA423297) | Human gut metagenome, whole genome shotgun sequencing project.
AAATAATAAGTTTGCGAAGTATATCCAAGCATATATGTAACATATAAAAAATTATATAAGATAAAAACAAAATATCTTATTTTGCATTGAGGTAAATCTAGCTTCAACTTATTCTTCTCCAATCCGATTATAAAATATAAATATTATTCGTAAAATATCACTTAAATTCTTCAAGATGTTTATTGATTAATTCATTTTTTTCATACCTTAGTTCTGATAATTTAGGTATAACTTTACTATACAATGCTTGAAAATCATTATCACTCCATTTTTCTAAATCATGAATGATTAATTCTCTTGCATCTAATTGATCCAACAAGGTTGTTATTCTATTTCCAAATCTTTTTGGCATTGTAACCCCTAACTTCTTACTATATAAAATTGAAAATACAGTACCATGAAATGAATCAGTTAAAATAATCTCTGCATTTTTAAACAATGAAACAAACTGATGTATATCTGGTGTAACAATATTAATACATCCCTTGCTTTTTTGATGAGGCATCGTAATAATCCTTACAATTTTAAAATTTAATTGTTGAGATATTTTCTTAGCCTGTTCATAAGTATCACTGTCTCCATGTAATTGATATACAAGTATATATTTGTCATCAATCGTATCCTTTGACGCAAAATCATTCCAAATTTCAGGTTCAACCATAAGAGTTGGATCAAGCATTAGATCACAATCATCTCTTCCAACTTTTTTTGCAATATCTACCCCTGTTTTCTCTCTAACTGATATATAATCATATTTACTTAATTTTTCTCTCAAATAAGAATATTCTTCTTCAGTAAATTTTGATTTTCCAAAACTTGCAGCAAAAGCTATTTTTGCTTTATCATCTAAGACAAAATCTAAGAAATATGCCCCATCAAAATTATGTGTATAATAATTATTCCATACTTGATCACTTCCTGTACAGTAAATATCAAAATCAATCAAATTATTTTTTAACTCTTCCAAACTATAAAAAGAATCTGTAAGCGGCAATTCTTTATCTATAAAATAATCGAAAGCTTTTTTTAGTTTTTTATATCCTGGTGTTTTAACCAATGTCAAAATACACCTAACTAAAAAATTACGATTTGCATTTGAAACATCATTAAAAGAATTTTTATATGTACCAAATCCCCTTAAATTCTGAGGATAATAATCTATTATTTTAACATCAAATCCTTGGTTTTCAAAAAATTTGACTGTAGCATATGCTTGTAAAACAGCACCATAATTATATGATCTATGATACGTAATTACAGCAATCTTCTTCATTATTTCTCCTCCTTATTTAACATAGTCTTATATATCTCTATCAATTTTTTTGTATGTATTTCAAAAGAAAATTCATTTTTAGCCATTTCATAAGCTTCATAACTCATTTTTCCCCTAATATCTTTATAGCATACTATTTCTTTTATTTTAGCTGCCAACTTATCAATGTCTCCAGGTTTAATCAAAAATCCATTTATTCCATCTACAATTGCCTCTGGAATTGCAGCAATAGAAGTAGAAATATTGGGTATGCCATACCCCATACTTTCTAAAATAGTCATTGGAAGTCCTTCATTATATGAAGGAAGGACATTGACAATTGTGTTTCTAAAAACATCTGCCCTATTATCTTTTGTTAACCATCCCATATAATGTACTCGTTCCTGTAATTTATACCGATTTATTTTATCTTGAATTTTTTCTTCTGAATCATGATCATCACCATACAATGTAAGCATGATATCTTCTGGTATTTCATTCACTATAGACGCAAATGCCTGTAACAAATCATCAATGCCTTTTCTTTGTATTAGCATCCCATAAAACAATATATTTTTCGAATCAAAATTATATTTATTACAATCAGGTACGCTAACTGCATTATGTAAAACGACAACTTTATTTTTGTTTTTTTCTCCCATAACTGAAATTATAAAAGGTTTCCAGTTCTCTCCAAGTACAACCATTCTATCCGCCAAGCAAAATATTCTTTCAGTTAATTTCTTTATCAGAAAATTTTGTTTTTTATACCATTCTTCAATAGTAGCTCCATGCATATGTATCAATGTTTTACATCCCAATATTTTTGCTAATAAAATAACAAATCCTTCACGAAATACGCTTCCCCTCTCTGCCATATGCACATGAACAATATCAATTTTCTTCTTTCTTATTATATAAATAATTTGAGGTATTTTTCTAATAAATGTTGTGATTTTTTTTATTTTATTTGATCTAATTACAGTTGCAATATAATTTAAGTTTGTTTGATTACAAAATTCTTTATCATTCAAATAATTTTCTACAACGGTCAGCATTCCTCCAACTGATGTTTTATCAACGCCTATCATTAATACATTCATTTCAATTCATATCTCCTCTATATTTAATAACCTTAGCTGGAATTCCACCAACAATTGCATTTTGAGGTACATCTTTCGTTACAACAGCTCCAGCCCCTATAACAGCTCCTGATTTAATATGAACCCCAGCCATAATTTTACAATCATATCCTACCCAAACATTATCTTCAATTATTATAGGCTCATCTGTACCACTTTGTAAATTCATTGGTATATCAAGGCGATTTATATTATGATTAGATGCAATAAACGCACATCTTGCAGCCATCATTACATCTTCTCCGATTACTAATTTTCCCAAAATATATGATTCATCTCCTATTGATGAATTATTTCCTAAAGATACTTGCGACGAAAAAGATATTTTCCTTCCTATATCAACTTTTTCTCCACAATAATCAAACATCATTTTAGCTGCCAATCTACGAATATTTGTTGTAATTGGCCACGAATAATGTAATTGATAATGTGGAAGCCAAGAAGTTAAAACATACAATATGTATCCAATAGCCTTCTTTATTTTTTTCATTATTTATCACCTAATACATATTTAAGAAATGTATTTTCTTTTTCATATGTTTCCTTTTTCAATTTATATGTTAACTTTTGAATTGGTGCCAAGTAATTTATATATTTCATCTTTGTTTCATCATATCTTTCATCTATACAATCTAAAAGTAAATGAGAATAATCACTATTAGCATACGGATAATTTCCAACTGAATCTTCATTTTCTTGTAATGAAATATTAAGAAGAATATATGTAAACAAATAATCTATTACATACTTCTCATTTAACCAATATGCAAAAGACATATTACGCGCTGCCCTCATTACAGTATTATGCTTTTTACAATGTAATAGCCAATTACTGATTAATGCAGGATTCTTTATAAGTCCAAACGTATCTTTAAAAGCAAAAAAATCCGATTCTATAATATATTGTGGTAAATCACTTGTCATATATACAGTTGCATCAACCCATGTTCCTCCAAAATGTTCTAATAATGAAAACCTAATCAGATCTGATAATGCAGCATCTGATATATTCCCAGAATTATATTTTTTCAATATATCATCAGGTAACGTAACATATTGTTTTACAGATTCGTCATCCAAAACAATAACATGTCCACTTGTATTATTTTGAACAGATTCAACACATTTCTGTACTAATATTGGAGCATTGTTTATTCCTTGTTTCCAATAAATCCATATAGGATTATCTAATTCTTGATCTCCAAAAACAATCCCATAAGGATCAACATTTGCATATTTTGCATATTTTCTAAATAGATATTTTTGGGCTTTATGATAATAAAGAATTTTCTTGTTTTCATAATCCTTTACAATATGAATATCATTTATCATAAATAACGCTCTTTTTATTCCATATTTAAAACCATAACGCTTAAAGTATCCATCAATTCCTATATTTTGAAATGCTGCCATTATCTCTCCTCCAGTATTTGAACATCAATGCAAAGATTTTCATATCATTCAGTAAATATCTCTTTGCCATTCTTTTAGGATCTTGAGTAATTCTAAACAACCACTCTAATCCATGATTTGCCATCCACTTAGGAGCTCTTTTTACATTTCCCGCTTCAAAGTCTAAACTTGCTCCTAAACCAAAAGAAATTGGAACACCTAAGTTTTGACAATTATAATACATAAACTTTTCTTGTTTAGGACATCCGAGCCCAACAATCAAAATATCAGGTGCTGATTTTTTAACCATTTCTTTAATTTTATCCATTTCGATTTGGTTCTTTTCAAATCCATATGGCGGAGAGTATGTTCCAACAACCTGAAGGCCTTTGTATCGTTCACTAAGATTTTCTGCTGCTTTTGCTGCTACTCCTTCTGCTGCCCCAAAAAAAAAACATCTTATACCCCTTTTCTGCAGACATTTTGCATAAAAGAGGAAACAAATCTGAACCCGATATTTTTTCTTTAATAGGTGTGCCATACCATTTTGCAATCCACATAAGTGGTTTCCCATCCGTTAAAATTAAAGATGCATTTTCGTAGACTGCTTGTAATTCTTTATTTGTTTCAAGCTGAACAATATGATCCACATTTGGTGTTACAACATATGCATTTTTATTTTTTTGAATTAATTCTTCAATAACTTTCAATGTCTCTTGCATTGTTAAATTATCAATTTCAGTATTCATAAATTTTATTCTTGACATTCATTCACCCTAATTACAAGATAGACATAACTATTCTTTATATATTTTCACAAAAATCATAGTTATACTTGTATTCCTTCTTTAACACTAAACACTTATCGGCATCACCTAAAACTCAAATAATTATAATGAATATATTTTATACTATATTTCTATCTAAGCCTTCCCTTTCTACGTCAAACACTAGTATTTATAATAATCACTTAATTTTTACTATAGTCATTTATATATTCAATTTTATAAAGATTTAATATTTTTCATACAAAATTCACCGCCTAGTATTTTACCATTTATGACTATATTCGTCAATGTTTTACAAGACAATGCTGTGTATTATATAGCATACACAAAATGCACCGAAGGTACTATATTTTTAGTAACTCCGATACATTTTCTCATAACACTTTAATACAAACCGCTTTCAGCTCTCTCTCGCTCATGCTTTGCCTGATTTCTGTATATATCGTAGAGTTCGTAGTATATTGCTGCCGTTTTAGGATAAAAGGTACTCAGATAATCTGCATTTTCTTTATATCTTCTGGCTATATTCTTTTCTTCTATTCCTTCTGACGGGCTGAATATTCCTCTGTCGTAATGCACACAAGCCACATACCGTTCTGTGAGAATTTTGTCAGCATATTCCTCTATAGCATCCCTTACCGCTTCGCATGGATAATATCCATCCGCGCCAGCGGGTGAAGCAGACAACAGTCTGCCAAGCTGATATCCCAGAAGACTTGCCTGATTGTTCTTTTCTAACAATTTTTTAAAATCTTCTATCCATATTCTCAGTTCCCCGGCATCAACTTTTCCATTCTTCTCAGCCGGACAGAATCTAATTTTATGATATAGTCTGGCTACAATATCTATATATTTCTTTTCTTCCTCCGCAAGCGTTTTTTGCTGATTATCGCCATCTTTCCTAAATACCACAGCTACAAGCTCTGCATAGTTTTCTGGTGATGCCTTGAGAATTTTCTGAAAGCATTTCATATCTGTCCATTGAAGTATATCAAAGAAATGTATCTCTACAGATGCTATTGTTTCGCACCGCTCATCATCATCAATATATTCTTTTTGCAGAACCGCCAATACCTCTTTCAGATAATACGATATATCAGTTATATTCATTCCCACATCCATATCTTTCACCGGCACCAGATAATCATATATCTGCTGTGCAGTGTAATGTTGCTCTGTCATCGCCATATACAAGAGTCTCACATATACTTCCACACTTCCGTATTTCCCACATTCTTCCAACGCCCAGTCATATTGTTTTGGTGCATAATAGTCTGCATTTTCCCAAAATAATCTTTTTATTCGTTCCGGAGCATTAATAATCTGCGGTGCACCATCGCCAGCACATGCCGATTGAAGCCTATATATTCTAGCCATGAACTTATCATCAAATTCCCGTTTTTCCTGCAAATGCATTATATGTTCATACACATCAACGCCACTGTAGGCTAACACACTACAATAATCAAGTGCCATATATCTGTATGCTGGCTGTGCATCATATAGGGCAAGCAATACATTTTCATCGTAGCCCTCACCCCAGTATCTCGCAAGACAGTCTCCAAGTGATGAATGTTTTTCCTTTGCACATATAGCAGCAAGCTTTGAAAGGCTTAAATTCTTCTGCCTGAATTCACTCATCTTTTTCTGAATGATTATCTCTGTCTTTTTCTTATTCTGTTCACGTTCATTGCCTTCTTTGTATGCCACTGGATTAAGCAGAACTCCGTCATTCTGCTGCACAAACAGGTATTCATACTCATATTCCGGCTCTTCTGTGTGTATCTCGTCGAGAAGCTTTTCGTATTGTTTTACCACATTTTCAGGCTGTGCCCAGTCTGCGGTCCTAAAGAACCTGTGTCTGTATATTTTCTTTCTGATGAAGTTTTTTACATGTATTTTTTCTTCATCAGACATCTGCTCTGTTTCATATAGCATATTGTCAATCAGCATTTCTTTAACTGCAGGCGGAATTTCATCAGCTATATTAAGCAGTTTTTCCCAGCGTTCCAGCTTGAAATTAGCCTCACGAATCAGGAGTATCACATATCGTGTCACAGTAACTGCAATATCTTCTGTATCCATCATTTCAGAGGTAACATATTCCCTGTAACGAGGCTTTATAATATCACCAATCATGTTACTGTTATATTGAGGAAGTGACTTATACACATGTTCCCATCCGTTTCTGTCATGTTCAAGAGTCATTCTTGCAGCATTTACTTTCTCATCTGTTGTTCTGAATGCCGACAGATTAAACCAGCTGCATATGACTTTATGTATAGTATCAGCCGGCGTGTTGGATGTATATTTATATGACATGTCATCTATGCGAAGCTGCCATCCAAACGCCCTTGCAGCGTATGGTCTCTGTACAAGCATGGTATCTACGCCCCATAGAATATTTATATATTCATTTTTATCAAACATACGATTATCGCTCTGCTTCTCGAAAAGCTGCAGGAGACCTGTAGGCTTGTCCCACTCATTTTCTAATCTGTCAAGCACTTTAGATGGCGATAATTCACACAGTTCCCTAAAATATGTTGATATGTATTTCCATTGCTGTTCTGTCTTAACATAACCGAGTATCTCCTCAACCATGTTGTCAAGAATTGCCTGTGAACTTCCGTGGTCTTTATGGCACACTTTGATTAGAAGTGTCCTGAGCATCCCCTGTCGTATATTTCCCGACCAGAACAGCTGCTCTCCGTTGAATGTGGCAGCCAGCCTCTCCACAAATGTATATGTGAATAACGCTTCCGATTCATTTAACACATCTATGCATGCCCTCATGAATTTCTTCCAGATTTCACTGTCTGTAGACACGTCCAGATATTCCCATGTATTCTGCACGCTTGCCAGATAGTATTGGCTGGCTCTGCTTCTTTTAACTATATATACAAATGGTTCTTCTCCATCTGCATATTTTCTGACCTGTTCTGTGAAATCATCATACTTAAGACCGCTAAGCTCCTCTATTACTGCTTTATCGCCATCCGCATCTGTCCATTGTCCAACAAGCAGACATGTTATCTTGACGTTATCAGCCAGACCGGCAATCCATTCCGGCTTCTTTAAATATGCACCGTTGAATATTCTTCTTTTCATCGGAATATATAATCCATGCGTCTCACTGACAAGCTCATTAGCCTGGTTAACATCCATTCCTACCCTTCCCAGTGCTCTTCGTATTGTTTCGAGCGTTCTTGGTCTTAATTCTATCTCTTTGTCTGAGAATGATGGCAGCCCGTCTGTGAAGATGAATATGTTAGTGTTATTCTCTATTGACACTATCTCATCTGCATAGAACCACGGTATATATATGTTGCCTGTTCCACCGACTTCTGCCAATCTGTACCAGTCTTTTTTGTTCTTCACAACAAATATCGGTCTTTTCTCCCCGGATTTCCACAGTTCATTGATAATGCAGTATATTGTCTCTTCCTTGCATCTAGCTCTTACACAGACTTTCTCATCATTCTTAACTTCGTTAAATACACTTATGAATTCGTCATCATCTATATCAAAGAAATCTATTCCTATCTTAGGATTGACTGTCTGACGCTTAAGCTGCAGGTCAAGGTCATCTGTCGAGCATATATCCATATGTTTTTCTGCATACACTGCCATCTGGCTGCTGATTTTCTCTAGTTTGCTGATAATCTCCTGTGCTTCCTGCTGCTGTTCTTCGCGCCACTCGCTCTGATAATATCTGTCGTATTTGTCTGGTGCGACCTGTGGCAGCTCATAAAGAACGGCATCTAGTATCCTGTTAGCATACAGACGCTCTTCTTCATGCGGAATCTCATATTCGCTCATAAGGTCTGTAAGCCACTTTTCCAGTCTCACTTTAAATGTATATCCTGAATCCCTGCTAAGATCTGCCGCAAGCTGGCTAAGGTTCTCTTCTGATAATACATTTGCAATATCAGCTGCTATCTTATCTGCATTAGCCTCGTATCCTGCAAAAAACCTGCTATTATCCACCAGAAGCTTCTTAATTTCATTCTTTTCTTTCATTCTGGCAACGAATCTTTTGCTGGCATCGGTCAGACGACCGGTTGTATTGCTTTCTACCATGTCTTTTATTATGTTTTCTATCATGATATTTCCCTCTCTTCTTTATCTTCCCTCTCTTTTAAAGCAGAAAGAACCCTCCCGGTGAAGTGTACACCGAGAGAGTCCCTTTATTGTTTTCTTATCAGTCTGATTATCCAGAACATCACTCCACCAATCATTCCGCCAAGTGTGTTGTAGCATATATCTGACAGCTGGAATGTACCGAGCCTTAACATCAACTGCAATGTTTCTATTGTAAGCGAGAACAGAAATCCCGCTGCTATCGCATACAACACCGGTCTTTTCACTGCATTTTTCCTGTTCTTTAATACAATCAGAAGCCATGTCCACGGTATAAGCATTATTACGTTCTCAACCGGTTCTGCACTCACTTTTCCTTTGGCATCTGTGAGTGTCCATCCGCCCATTACATCTGACAGCGGATTCATCCACATATTTCTGTTAAGAAGTGTCTTGAACAATATCATCACTGTGAACAAGAACCAGAAGAACAATTCCCGAAAATGTGCATCTTTCTTGAATTTCCCAAGCCATGCCGACATCATCGTTTTGAAGCCTTTTCCCGCTCCTTCCGGCTCATAGCAGTACATATATGCAATTGTAAGCAACATTGCTGACAGCAGCGCAAACCAGAATGGTTCGTATAATGTTGTCAGAATGTCGGTTATTACTTTTTTTAACATTTCCTGCATTGTATATCACTCCCAATTATCTATTCCAGAAGAACTTATATTCACCTAAAAACATTATGCATGTACACAGTACCCATATATACCCATTTTCTTCGTTCCTGCTTGATTCATTTTGTTCTTCAAGAATTTTTACTAAATCTAATTCATTACTTTGCAATTGATTTATATTTATTTCTTTTAAGCACTCATCAATATACATATCTACATTCATCATATTATCATAATTTAACACATCCGCAACAACTTTATCAAGTTCTGCCGTTTCAATTGTGTCAGCATTATCATTCATATTTTTCAAATTCCCCACCAATATATAGCTTTTCCAAATTATGTCCTTCTCTTAATTCTCTATAATTAATTTCTCTAAGCACAATTCATTTCGATTATTTCTGTTATAAGTATATATCACATTCTTGCATTGATACACTCAGAATCGAATTTATATCCACCAATTAAATAACTCCCATAGGTAAAAATATACCCATGGGAGCTGTTTGTTCTTTAAATAATAAAATGAGCAGCGCTATAAGCCGGGTTATGTCAGCATAGCTGTGACGATCATCTATCTAGTCCTGCTGTTACCAGCAGGCTCAAGCGACCTACCTAAAGCTTGGCGGGCAGCCTTTGTAACGCTTTTGTTTGGTCTTGCTTCGGATGGGGTTTACATGTGCCACTGCTGTTACCAGCAATGCGGTAGTCTCTTACTCTGCCTTTCCACCCTTACCACAACTTTCGCCATGGCGGTATATTTCTGTTGCACTGGCCTTGGAGTCGCCTCCACCGGACGTTATCCGGCATCCTGCCCTATGAAGCCCGGACTTTCCTCACCTGCACGAATGCAGCCGCGATCATCTGCGCTACTCATGATATTTAATTGTGATTGCTTTCATATACAAGCTGGTACACTTCTATTCTGAACTGATCTTCCTCACTAATCCCCACAAATCTGCATCCGTAGGTAGTCTCAGCCTCTCCAAGATTCTCCATTCTGATTATCTCAACAACAGCCTCTATACGTTCTTTATTATCAAGAGTGATTACTGTCGAATAATAAGTATTCAGCTCAAACTTACGGTCTGATTTGAATGCTATGCCACCCTTGGATATGTTAATAACATTAACATCCACTGTCTCCCCGGAACATGCAGAAATACGACTTTCATCAAGCTTTTTCAAAGAAATAATAACATCAACATCAGTTCTTCTTGATTGTCTTCTCTCAACTTTGACCATGATTATCCTCTATTCCGAGCAGCCTCTTATCTGTTCATGTTTACTTAATCTATCTAATGATATCATTAACCTTTAAGAAGTTCAAATATATTTTTTGAATTATTTAATGAACATAGCATCCCTCATGTTTCGAGTTCGCCTCACTTTTCCTGTTTTGTAATTTACATTCCATCAGTTATCAATGATAACACAGCCATATCTCCGTAGTCAATCGGAAGTGTGGCTCATTTTTCTCTGTAATTCATCGCAGATGGCGGACACTCTCTTTTCGCCAAATCCCTTGAGAGTGAGCAGGCACTCTCTTACTTGGTCTATCGTGAGGGAGTCTGCTTCTGCCGCCTCCTTGCCATCTTTATATCCGGACTTATAAACCGACTCCGCCCACATCGTCATCTGACAATGGTCCATTTTGCGGATTTTGTCGTACTGCTTCCTGTTGAGGATAAACCCTTTAATCTTTCCCATTCTGTTCCTCCTTGCGGTCATAAATATTTCCATCTATTCTGTACTTAGAATGATTGTCAAGGAAATAATGTCTCCTACGCTTAGTGTCGTTGATATAGAACTTTCCTTCGTCAAATTCAACAGTTCCGTATCCACTGAGACCATCGCATCTCATGTAGACTATATCGCCCTCGTAAATTCTCCTGCCATCCTTTGCAACAATTCCTGTGAATTGGCATAATGTATCCGGATTTATTCTTGCTTGAAGATGCCTGTTCGGCAATCCCCAATCGGTCATTTGGTCGAAAATCATGTAATGCTTCGTGTTGCCCGGATGGTTCTCATAATCTTCCTTAATGCAATATGTTGTATCATTCAAGGCTATATAAAATCCCTCATACCACCTATCCTTGTCATCGTCATCAATGCCTTTCGCTCTAAAAAGTATGTCTCTCATCTTCATTTTCCCCCATATACTTCATCTCTTGCAATCTCGTACAGATACGGATAATCGTGAGGGTTGAAATTGAAACCGTACAATTCATAAAAAGCATCATTGCTCATCTTGAACCACAGAATCGCCCATTGGAGTAGGCTTTTCCCTTTCATAGTTCTCATGGAGTAACTCGCCCTTGCATTTGCTTTCATAATGTTTCTTACTATAACTGCCAATTCTATTCCTCCTTTTCCAATTCATCGAGCCTGCCGGATAATACTAACGCAGTGGCTTCGATGACAATTCTCATAATCTCCATATCCAAAGTCTCCCAAGGGATATGTGTCGCTTTGTCTCTCTGTCCTGCCGTCTTTTGCGTAGTCATCTGAATGAGCCGATATACAGATGCTTTCAGTTCCGGGATATTCTCTTTCTGACCCTTATCCATCAAAAACGACCACATCACATCCTTAATTCCATTAGCCGGATTCTCACTCATTTTTTGAACCACTCCTCTCATCAAGCCTTTTTACCTGTCTACCAACCTTGAAATCAATCCGGTTGGATACCTCATCTTCTGCTTGGAACATCAATTCCATCTGTCTGCACATGATTCTGACATCTGCCAGTTCGTCAATAATGTCCTCTCTCGCTTTGGTCAAATCTGTATCTCCGGATACGGGATTTACATTTTCTCCTCTTACAAGAGCAAATTTTCTTCTCCATTTCAAGAGAGCCTTTGTCAGTTCAGACATCTCTTCGATGCACATATCTACCTGTGGCTGAGTTCCATATTCTGAGATGCAGCGACGATATACGCTGTCTCTATATTCGTTTGAATAAGCCATAAAACTGCCTCCTAATATTCTTTCGGTTTTTCGATTGATACGGTTACAGGCATCTTCCAATCAGACTTTGCGTCATCAATTATCATCTGAACAAAAGTCTGTGCCATATCCTCTTTCCATTTTCGTTTTCCGATAGCCTTTTTAATTTCGGCTTTGAACTCCTCTTTATTCTCTTCGACCATTTCAGCCATTGCTTCTCTCACTACGGTCTCTACCGTCTTTTCTGCAAGGTAATCGAGATACGGTCTTGCTCTATAATTATCCTTTCTGCAAGGGTTTCCGTCTCTGTCAACATAGGTGTCTATCGTTCTGTCAATAGCTTTTCTGATGATTTCATCTCGATTTCCAAGGGCGGAAACGATAGCCGCCTTGACTATTCTGCTTACCTCTTCCTCAACATATTTTGCATCAATGCTAAGTGATGCTGTCATTTTCTCTTCGCTCATTCTTTTTTCCTCCTTGTCCGATGATTACCGCACCAATGGTCTTTCCGGAATGTTCCCGGGCAATACCATCGGTGTATGCAGTCGCTGCACATTTGCGGCTCATCCTTTGTTTTCTATACAAACGGTAACTCCTCATCAATTCCATCCGGAACATTCATAAAGCCATCGCCCGATGAGGAATTATTGGATGCAGGCTGCTGATAATTGCCTCCTGCGTTGTTCTGTGAGGATGCCTTGCTTTCTGCGAACTCCTGCTCCTCGACAATTACTGTCGTTGTGTAAACCTTTACGCCGTCCTTATTCGTATAGGAACCAGTTTCAAGTCTGCCTGTAATTGCAATCTTGGTTCCTTTGTGGAGATATTTCTCGGCAAACTCCGCTCCTTTTCCGAATACCGCACAGGAGATGAAATCAGCCTCCTGCCCGCCATCCTGCTTAAATCTTCTGTCAACTGCCAGCGTGTACTTCGCAATGCAGGTATTATTTCCATTCTGTGAGTAATTGATTTCCGGGTCTCTCGTAAGTCTACCCATTAAGATAACTTTATTCATTTTCTGTATCCTCCATTTCTTTCTCGAACTCATCCAAACCCACCGTTGGGAGTTTCCACCAAATTAGCACTAAAACTGTTATCCATGTCAAAGCGTATGAGAACCTGCCTATCTCTCCTTTAATCAAAATTGCCATCCCACATGCGAACCAAGGAAAGCAGTTCCAATGTCTTTTCCATTGTTTTTTCAATCTTTTCAGCATACTTGCTCCTTAGAGTATGGCGGCTTAACAGCCGCCTTACAAATATCAAACCTCAGAGTCCAACTTTCCATAAAAAGCGGAGCGGAAGCCGATGTGGCCGTTCGAGAGAGAACGAGCATTGCTGAGGTTCAAGTCGAACACACCCGCATCGGCACCATCGCTCCAGTAGCCCCCGGCAAACAGCAAACGCTCGCCCTCCGTATCTGCATACAGGTAAGCCTCCGGTTCGCCGGGATACAGGGCAAGTTCTTTCATCTGTTCGGTGGCATCAAATTCAAACTCTGCATCTCCCCACTCACATCCATCGTAGTCCATGCCCGACTCCTCAGTTGTAAACTTGAGTCCGCCGTCCTCAGCATTGATGCGAATAGGCTTGCCATCTTTCATCAGTGCCACCCACTTGTCGCTGTCTTTGCTCATGTCGATATCTGCCGCAGCATTGTTGTCCGGTATCACTTCGATGACACCATCCATAAGTCTCATTCCTGCAAACCACTCCCAAATGTTTCCACATAAATCAGAAACCCCAAATGGCGTGTGGTCGTGGTTCCATGTTGCAGGTCCGGAGCCTGTCAGTGTCTTATATCCGCCATCATAGGTCTTTCCCTTTTCGGAGTTATCTCCATGCCAGTCTCCGCAGTTCGTGTTTCCATGCGGGAACACTTCGTTCTTGTGGCAGATATTGGCAATCAGTCCTCTCTCTGCCGCAGTCCACAGATGCCATCCCTCGCCCTTCGCTCTGCAAAGATTGACTGCTTCGTCATAAGTGACATTCACTTCCGGCTTTGTCATTGGGAGCGAATATGCTCTACCGTTGATTACTGTATTCGGATACTTGCTGATGTAGATTTCATCATACACTTTCCCATCCACCACAAACGCAGGATGAGGGCGGTGTGAACCTCCAAACAATTCATTGTCCGTCACTCTCGAGAAACGAACCATGACAGACGGAATGCCTGCCTTGTCGTAGATAACAACATTATCCGCTCTGAACGGTTCAAATTCCGGAACTCTGATAAACGCTCCGCAGCCAGTCTCTTCGATTGAGATTGCCTCCGCAAGGCATCTGCCCTGCTTGTCCTTTTTCTTACAGTTTCTTGTGCATCTTACTTCCATTGTGATACCTCCTATAATTCGTAGTCTTTTCTGTTCTTGCCCTTACCTCTGTACTTGGTAAACGGCTCTATCCATACACTCTTACCGGACTTATAGTGTCTCATATAGCCTCTGACACTTACTTCATGTTCCGGTTTGGTGTAGGTTCTCTTTTGGTCGGGAAGTCTCAGAACTTTGCTGTCTACTTCCTCAATTACATACTGCTTCCGGATGAGTGGAAGCGGTTTCGTTACATCTTTTCGTAACGCCTTAGCCTGCCGCTTGGTTCTTCTACCCTTGTCCTCAATCTTTACCGTCTCCCGGTAATAAGTCATAAAGCACATCAGAGCGTGGTACTTCAACGCTTCCTTGAGATGCGTATTATCCATTGCCATTACCTGCATCAAGAGCATTTTTCTTTCCGGCGGCAGGTGTGATGCAAAACGAAAGTTGGATGTCTGCGTAGTCGCAGGGTCGTAATCGTATGTAACAACCGCAGGCAGGTTAGGCTTTTCCGTCGGGTAGACCGCCAGTTCCACCAAATCTCCTTTGCTCTCGAATGTGAACTCAATCAACTCTTCCTGCAATTCGACAACACCTGCATCTAACGGTGCGTGGAACTCCTGCTGTTTCAGCCATTCTCTGTTTTTGGAGAACCAATCAAGAACGATTTCCATTCTTGCATTTGACTTTACAATTATCCTGTCTGCCGACTGCTTATCCATCCTCTCACCTCCTAAAATTCAAATCCCATATTGTCCTCAATATCAGAGATTTCATCCTCGAGATACTTTCTGTAAATATCCTCGTTTTCAGCAAAATTGATTGATGTGTCGAGGCAGTTGCAGAACCAAATTACATCCTCTTCCGGGTCGCAGGATTCCAGTTCGTCAATCTGCTCCTGCAACTCATCGTATTCTTCCGAATCCTCCTCGCAATCATCTCTTTCATCTTCGAGTTCTGAAATCTTATTCTCAAGAGCATCCTCGAGTTCTTTCTGTCCTTTTCTGAAAATTGCATCCGTGATATTATTCAGAGTGACATTTACACCCTCCTCCTGTAATTCAACAGCTATATCTCCAAGGTCGTACCCGACATCATCCAGTATGGAGATATCGAGGCTTCCACAATCAAGTAGCACAAACAACAGTCCATCTAATGCTGACATCACAACACCTCCTCAACAAATTCATCTCCCTTGAACCAACACTCCTTAGTGCCAAGTTTCTTTTTCTCGCAACCATTCATCCTCATTCGATACTCCTGCTCCGCTTTCGGGTCGTGCCACTGCAAACCTCTCTTTTTGTACAGTGGTATCCAATGCTCGTCATAGAATGAGTATCCGCAGCCATCTATTCCGAAGAAATAACCCCATTCATCATGCTCGTAAATCCGGAAGCCGCACTCAGACATCTTCTTGATGCCGTCCAACTCATCCATAAAGTAATCATCCGCTGAGTCCGAGAAACTCCACAGCCATCCCCACATCGGAAGAATGCTGTCACGCTCAACCTCAAAGTCATCTGCTCCGAGTTCAATGGTATTTCCATCTTCAAGATTGATGAGGTAAACATCTCCTACGATATTCTCAATCTCGCCATTGGGGTCGTAATCTTCGCATCCATCCGGGAGATTATATACATATACTCTGTCGCATACTCGAGGCATCGTAACCTCGTGCCAATCATCCGGTTCTGCCTGCATGAGAGTTTCTATCATCTCCTGCGGATAGGCATTCATTTCTCTGACCCACTCGTGAGCCGCATCGCTTATTGTCATCCCTGCTCTTGCCATGTTCATTCCTCCCTATTCTGCAATGTGCTTGAGTAATATCCTCGAGTAATATCCTCGAACGTTTCCACGTCGAAATATGCGTATGTTCTTTTTGGTCCTCCCGGATGCTTTCTCTGCAATCTGCTCAGAACATAGCACTCGTGCGTTTCTCCGAGACAATCCTTAATGGTCTTTGTTTCGCTGAGGACTCTCATGTCCGAGAGCCTCTCTCCGAAGAACTTGAGCGTATCCCTGTCGAAGAAATGTCCTCCGGGATGCTTCCCTTGGTATATATCTACCAGTTTCCAAACAGGCATCGTTACTTTCATATCATTCAGCCTCCTTTCCTGTGATGATTGCGAATGCTTCCTTGAGAACTGCCAGTTTTCTTTCTGCCTCATTCGCTCTCTTGAGTAATTCCTCAATTTCTCCCGCAGCCTTATTTCTCATCAATCCCATCTGAGCATTCATGCTATTAAGAGCCAGTCCATCATCCGAAATCTGCTTTTCGAGTTCGTTAATCTTGGTGCAATACTGAGCATCCATTCTGTCATAGTCATTCTTCTCTTTCACGAGTTCTGCCTCAAGTTCCTCAATTCTTCTCGCACGAAGTCTCATCAATCTCTGAATGCTGCCCTGCTTTTTCCATGCCTTGCAGAACTCATCTTTGTCGATGTCACATCCCATGTACTCTGCTTCGATTTCTCTGTATTCTGCCTCAGTCGGCTCAAAACCTGTTCTCTCGATAAACTCTGATTTCATCATATCTTTGTACCTCCTTGGGTGTTATGTTTTTCGTTGAGCGTACGATAGCATAGCCTACCTTGAAGTCAATAGTTTTACTGATATTTTTTAGGAATTTTCCGCCTATAAATTGGAATATTCCAATCTCTTAGGTATGAGAAATAAGCCAGTCGAAACAATCGGCTTTATTCCAAAATTCCTCGACCTCAGTATCTCCATTGGAGACTCTGATGCCAATAATACTGCCATCGTCTTTCTGAATGTAAAACTTATCTCCACTGACATTCCCTGCCTTAATATCATCAAGCATATCCTCGCACACCTTGCGGATGCCGTCATTATCAACCATTTCAACTCTGTATCCAATATGCTCCATTACCTCGAGGAAGCGTTCTGCCTTTAGGTCCTGCTGTCTGTTCAACTGCTGATTGATGACACGCACATCCTCCCCAAGTGACTTTGCCAATTCAGTCTGTGTCATCTTCTTTTCTTTCATAGACTCCTTAATGAGTTCAATTACCTTTGCCATCTTATCTCCTTTCATCAGTTACGCCCGAGAACTCTGCGCACTACACTCTCGAGAGTATCGTTCATCGCTACATTACTATCTTCATCGTGGCGGTACATTGCCATCATTCTCTGCATCTGCTCATCACTGATTTCTATGTTGCCACCTGCCAATTCTTGAGCAGTTGCATTCAAATCCTCCTCGAGGTACGCATCATCTTTTCTGCGGTAGATAATATCTTCTACCCAGTGAGGAAGTTCGAGTCCTACGATGTTGCCGCACTCATCAAACTGAATTTTCATGGCATTGCAGTAATCTTCCACCGCATCCTCCGGGCAATCTACATTATCCAAATCCAGACTGCCTAACTCCATAGCAAGGCATCTCACTTGATGTCTCGCCTCGTCTTTCGCCTTGAGCGTATCATCTCCGCAGGCTGCTCCGTCCGCTGCCTCGTAAATCTCATTCCATGTCATCGTCTGCACCTCCTTATTCTTCTGTGATTTCTCTCACATTGAGAAGAAATCCAAGCATACCTATTTTTCCGTATAACACATCATTGTCAAATGGCGGAACATTATTGTTCTCCCCGAATTTAGCAATTCTAACTGCGTATTGCAGTGCCGCAGGATTTCCGTTTGCGTTCAGCCAAGAACATCCAATAACATTTTCAAACCAATCTTCTACCACAAATTGGCTTGCCTTTATCCCGGTTCCATCCTTTATTTTTACCGTCTTTCCTGCCAACTTACTTTTTTCTCTCATCATAGTCCTCCTTACAGGTACGACCTCCCGTACCTCTTTCTAAATTCTTCTCTTGAGCCTATCTTTGCCTCGAACATCGCCTGCCCGAGCATTTTGGATAATCGCTCCGCCATCGGGTTATCATGTATCCGGTGCAGTTTATCGCCCATGTTGTGACAGTTATTACAAATCGGAACCTTGAGTCCGTCCTTGTCACTGAGTTCTCTGCCCGCCGTACCGAATATGAGATGATGCTCCGCTTCCGCCTGTCTGCCGCAGAATATGCAGATGTCATTGTATTCGGTTACTATGCCTTGCATCTAATCGCCCTCCTTTCTCTGATATAGGCTTATGCAGCGTTTTTATCGCTTCCATGGTGTATTTGTAGGGTTCTGTTCCTGTTGGCTTGCTCCTGCCTTAGCCATACACAATCTCTCCCATAACTGCATACTGAATAATCATATCTGCCACCGTAGCATCCACCATGCAGCAATCCAGTCCGTATTCTCCTGTACTGCATCCGACCGAGTTTACTCCTGCATACATGATGTCGTATGGTCTTTCTGCATCCTCGCAATACTTCTTGATACCATCAAGCAGCTTATCTCTCGTGAGTTCATAGACTTCATCTTCCTCAGAGTCGTACAGTTTCAGTATTCCTCCCCTGCTTATCTGTTCAGATGCGTATTCTCCAAGATAATCTCCAACCACATCAGCCTTTTTACACCAGTAATTGATGCCACCCTCCATCGCTGTCGTTACAATGTCATCAATATCTTCCTGCGTAACATTGATTTCAAGTTCTGCTTTTACCTTAAAATTCTCCATCAGCCTACCTCAACCTTCCTTCCGCAATTCGGGCATTTCGTGTTATTGCACCCATCTCCATAATTGATGATTTTTCCGCATCCCTCACATTCGACCCATTCGCCATTTACGAACCAATCTTCCTTGAGCGACTCAGGATGCTGCCAGTCAACGCCCTCAAATAACTCATCCGCCAAATCCTGCTGACAGTTACATAACTCAAGGAAGTCATTCCCTGTGTAAACCGAGTCCGACAGTTCCGGAGAGTAGCACGGTTGGTCCTTATGGAACTTGTACGCCTCCTCATCCTTGAAAATCATTCCCTGTCTGTAAAATTCTCGATGGATGATGTACTCACCATCGTTATCTTCTATACTTCCTATTTTCAGCATTTCTGCTCCTTTCTCCAAGTAGGATGCCAAGGTTGATGCACGCCGTTCCAAAGGAAACTAAGGCTGCCACGCTGTTACCTGTAACGAGAAATGCTGCTATTGATACCGTAAATGCAATATGCAATGCAGTTTTACCGATTTTCATTTACACCGACTCCTTCCTGTGATATTCTTATTAAGCAGGAGGGAGGTATGACTCCCCCTCCCACGAACTGAAATCAGCCTGCCAAAACTGCTATCAAAGCAAGTATGGCAGTGGCTAAATCCACAATCGCTACCGTCCAAGTAATGATTTGAACCGCCTTGCTGTTTTCAGTTCTTTTTTTGAGCTGTTCTACCTCCGCTTCGAGTTTTTCGACTCTCCGTTTTAGTTTTCTCAACTCCTTGTCCTTATTGATTGGCTATCGCCTCCTCGGATTTTTTAGTACCATTTGGTACAATCGTACGATAGCATTGCCTACCTACCTGTCAATAAGAAATCCGCATATTTACTGAGTTTTTTCGCCGTCCTGCTGATACCCTTTCAGAATATCCTCTCCCATTTTGATAAGCCTGTCGGCTTCCTCGCTTAGCCTCTTCATGGTGGCTTCTTTTTCTGCTCGCTTCTGATAGAACTCCTCGTCTTTTAGTGCGTCTTCCCAACCATTGATGAACGCTCTCACTTCACAGACATTGCTAAATTCTCTTTCTGTCTCGTAGCCGTTTCTTGCTGTGAAAACAGCATACTTGCTGTTGTGCCATACGCAGTCGATAGCAACTCCGAAATATAATTCATCTCGCTTATCTTCATCAATCGGCTCGAACCTCACATCATCATACAGTGGTCCTTCGCAAGGGCAGTTGTTCTTGAACCAAACCCTGTAATTGTCAAGAACATAATCGCTATCTATTCCCTTGAGGATGTTCCAAATCTTTGCGAGTCTCCCGGCAAGTGCATTGTCTGAGCAAAACCAGTCATACCACCCTGCCTCAATCTGAACCTTTCTATCCTTGCTGAGGAAATCTCCTCTGCGGTATCTCTCGCAGAATTGTCTTAAAGTCATCTCATTCTCCATCTTTCTTCTCCTCCTTAAAAAGCGGTACTCTCTTGTTGTAGGTCATATCATACTCTCCTCTGCACTTATGCAGTTCCCAACCGTCAAGTCCTGTTCCTTCGATGGAAACATAGTCATCAGCACACCAAGTTCTTACTCCTCCCTCTACTCCATGCTTTCTTGCAATTTCCAGTAACTTCTCAACTACCGGAACCGCCTCTTTGCAGAACTCTCTCATCTGCTCTTCCGTGAATTTTACCTCTGCCATAATTTCTACCTCCTAATAATCTTCATCGAGACATTCGTCAGTCTCGTCATAATGCTCGCCGTCATAACCCTTTGCCATCAGTCTGTCGTAGCAATCAAAGCATACAAGTCTGAATGGAATACCGTGGCAATCATGGGTAAACAGCATATCATCTCTTACTACTTCCTTGCCGCAGGTCGGACAAATTCTTATATCCGCTCCGCACATCTCTTCCGAACTGCTCACTTCAAATGTTGCTCCCATTTTGCACCTCCTACCATGTTCTTATAAGTCCGCCGATGCTCGCCTCGATACCTATGGTTCCAAACTCGCTGCAATCCGGCATATCCTTATTGACTACATACGCAAGAGCCTGTCCGGTTCCTAAATCCTCCATATCCATCTCCCACTCCTCTTCGTACTCAGATACATAAAGCAATGCGTACATCAATCCAATGGTCGTGCGGCTTTTGATGACATGGTAGACCAATCCGTTATTCTCTTTCTCGAAGTCGTCCACCATTTTCTGCTCGTCATCGTTGAGCCAATACAGGAGACCGCCATTCTCTGAAAGATTGACCTTGCCATTCTCCTCGAACTCCTTAATCGGCTGCTCCATGATACCGATTTTCTTCATTCTCTCGATTGCTACCTGTTTCTGTCTTTCTCTTAATTCACTCATCTCACATACCTCCTAATGCCATTTTCTTCTCCGAAGTACCCTCGAGTTTTGTTCCCGGGTCAAACTTCTTACCGTCATCATTGCCCTGTGCAAATCCCTTTGCGCTCATCTGTTCCATTGCCGCTGATTTGAACTTCTCACGCTTCATTCCATTTGTCTCATCCGTTACATCCTTGGGAACTGTCATTACAAGTCCCCAACCTGTCTCATCGTGTTCTTTCTGAGCCTCAAACGCCTCCCTTATTCCCTGTGTGTATCCAAATCCATACCCATCGCAGAGTCTCTTTCGATACTCCCGGCTGCAATCAGCAGTTTTCTTTCTGAGGTCATTGATTCCGCTTCGGATACATCCAACTGCATACTTGAAGATTTCTGCACACGCTTCAACATCTCCTTCAAGACCTATAAAGCAAATCGTAGCCACCTGCTTGTTGTAGTGTTTGGACCTGTATGACTGACAACAGAAGTTTTCTGCAATGATAGCACCAAGGCTAATCATCCATGCCTCTCTTCGCTTGCTGCAATCAAACTCAGTTGTAATGCGAACCACTTTCTTTTTGCCTATGTCCTCGAGGTCAACCTCTGCAATCTTATGCTCTGCCATCAGTTTCTTGGCTTTCAGCAATGCTGACTTAGCCTCGTGCTCGTTGCTGCTCTCTGAGAGAGCGAGCAACTTCTTAATCTTCTCCCTGTAATTCTGTTCTGTCATTATGCTATCTCCTTCTTTCCGAAAAACCGTTCCGCTTTTTCTTTTGACGAGGAAATGTAGCATCCTCTCCATCCATCATTTTGTTCCCATTCTTCAACTGGAAGAAATCTCATCTCCGCTCTCCAAAATCCGTTTACGTCCTTGACAACTCTTGTTTCCATCTTCTTATCTTTCATGCCGTTTTCCTCCTTGCTTGGCTTGCTTTTATCGTGAGCGTACGATAACATGACCTCCTATCATGTCAATAGGTTTTACGCATTTTTACGGATTTTTTTCAGTCGTCCAAGTAGTCCTCGATGTCAATGTTCGCTGCCTCGCAAATGCTCTCATAGTCTACACCGTTCTCCCACATATTCTTGATACAGTATCCGTGAACTGTTCCATCCCACTGTGCGATGTGCTGCTCTATTGCCTCATTCAGTCTTGCATTGTTTCTATCAGTCATCCTCTGTCATCTCCCTTTCAATTCTCTCTGCTGTTTTCTTGGTTCCATCTCCAAATCGGCATCCTTCCTTGCAGAAATACCAACCCAAAAGAACTCCATCGTCAATATACTGAACCATTACACTACACCTCCGCTTTTTTTATAATCGAGGTAGGACACCAAAATTCCTCGCCTGCCAGTCTCAGATACATTCTTCCTCTGCTTTTCTTGAGGACCTGTGCGAGAGGTCCTATATCCTCAATCTTTACGAAATCTCCCGGCTTAATCATCTGTCTTACCTCCCTCGACCAAATCATAGTCTGAAATCTGCTTATCGGTAAGTGGTTCAGAATACTCAACGTATCCCCAAACCTCTCTGCCTGCATCTTCGTTGTAGGTTCTGCTGTCGAAGTTCTCGATTCTTTCCAAATTCCTTGTCGGAACCGTTCCCGGCATCGCAGGTCTCAGTGTCAACCAGTATCTGTGTCTCATTACGCCACCTCCCTAATCTCGACTAACTTGTCAATTCCGGTGAATACGCATCCGCCTGTTGTGAATACCAATCCATCCCATCTTACCGACTTGACAGTCTCAGTATTCATTTCTCCGGTTGCTCCATCTTTCCACTCGACTTCCACCGTTTTCCCGGCTGCAAGCATCTCTTCGATTTTCTCTACATCTGCCATTCTGAATATTTTCATAGCCTTTACCTCCTGTTCGGTGTTTTTACTGATTTATCTTGACTACATCGTACTTGGAATATTCCAATTTGTCAATAGTTTTACGGAAATTATTTTGGAATATTCCTATTGTGCTACGCAAACACCTCCTGCATCCTCTTCCTCATTTCCGAGATGCCTGTCATTACATTTATCATGCCGGACCACTTCTCCATGTGGTCGAGGTATATGCCGCAGGCTTTCTTGCTGAGGCGGTAGACTTCGATGTACTTATTCTGCCTGCTCCTCTCTGATGTCAGAGAAAACTCTCTTCTCTCATCGTCTGTGCAGTATGGCAAAATCTGATTTTTAATTCTTCTTACGACTTTTCCGTTTGGTGCAGAGAACATTTCTCCTATCTGTCTTGAGGAAATGAAATCCAAGGCATCCACAGAGCCTGTATCTGCCTGTTCCTGCCTCTTTGGTTCTTCCGGTATAGAATTTGTTGTATCAGTCTGAGCCTGCTGCTCCTGTAAATGCTTTAGGCACATTCTGTACCCTGCCATAAATCCCGACTCCTCGTACTCAACTGCAACATCCATCATCTTGTCATAAAATCTATTCTGCGGTTTCAGTTCCTTTGGAAAGAAATATGCAACCATCTTGTCGTACTGCTCAACCTCATTGCAGGCTGCTTCTGTATGCCTCTCCTTGCACTGGCAGCCGTCTACATATTCTCTGAAATATTCAGCTAACTGCTCATCTGTCAGTTCTTTTGGAATAATGCTCATGCCACGCACCTCCTTAAATCAATACTCCTATTTTCTGTTTGGACTTCTGCCAATAATAGGCATCATCCTGCACATGTCCATCATCTATCGCTGCTTCCAGTCTTACATCCAGTAATTCACTGTTCGGAATATCATGGTCTGTATCGAATGGTCCGATTGTTGTATAGCCGACAATTTCTCCGGTCGTTTCGCTAATAAGGTTGTAAATCATACTGCATACCTCCTTTGCTTTTTTTGCGAGCGTACGATAACACAACCTTGCACCATGTCAATAGGAATATCTTTATTTTTACGGAATGATTTGGAGAACTCCAAAACGATAATAGAAATGTGTCCATAGGACATCCATAGGACAATGAACATAATAGATATAATATATATAGGTAACGGTTACGGTTACGGTATGGTTTAGGACTTTCCGCAGGACTGTCCGTGTGACTGTCCATAGGACAAGGCAGATTTCTTCTTATATAATGTATGCCGAATTACTTTTGAAAAATCAGTAAAACCGTTGGTACAAACCGTTTATCAGATTGCTTCGTCCTTGGACGGAAAAACTTACATCCACAGATTGTCCACAGGACAAATTTTGGACAATAAAAAAGAACCTCCCTACCGTATCTGATAGAGAGGTCCATTCTTTACCAACCGGAACTATTTTGCATTGATGAAATCAACTGCATCTCCAAGTTCCCTGTACGCCTCCTCGAACTGCTTCTTTGGAGACCACGACTCATAGCCATCCTTATATCTTACTTTGTATCCGGCTTTGCCGTCCTTTTCCATCGGCTCTGCCTTCACGATTTTCACGCCAATGTAGTTCTTCATTATTTCCTCCTGTTATCTGACTCTAATAGAGCCTCCTGTGATGATGAGGTTCGGGTTCTCAATGCCGTTCAGAGAAACGAGAGCATCGACAGTTGTTCCGAAATCCTTCGCAATGCTTGTGAGCGTTTCTCCGCTCTCGATAGTATGGTACTTCTTGCCGCCATCATTTACGATGTCCTGTACTTCCTGCCATCTGTCTCCGAGAACGGTTCTCCTTACTTCATCATCTCCGTACTTGCCAGTCCATACTTCATCTGCCAACTCCTGTGCGGACGCACTGTAAATATGATTGATAACTTCCTGCACCTCATCATATCTGCTTCCGAGTGCTGTTTTTCTTGCATCTCCGCCGCCGAACTCATCTTTCATAGTTCTGTAAACCAATTCAAGCGTTGTTCCCTCCGGAGCAGACACTTCCGGCTCATCCTTGCTGTCATCATTGTTGGCAGTAAATCCATTGAGTCCTGCCGCTTTGATTGCCGCAGGAAAGTCACGATAGCAGAAATCTTGGTCTACTGTTTTGCCGCAGATTGTCTTGTCCGCAATGAAATTCTGACAGCCGCCATACTGCCAAATATCGTGAGATGTTGCAGGTGTGTTGGATGAATACTTTGCCACCCAATGAGTAAATCTCTGTAAACGAGAGTCGTCTACATGAGACTGGAAGTGTGAGTCTGATGTATAAACTCCAACGAAGTATCCTGCCTTTTCGCATCTGTCGCAAAATGCAATAACGATGTCTGTGAGAGTATCCTTTGCGTTCTTGAGCATATTGCCCTCGACATCGTAGTAGATAGGATATTCAAACTGCTTTCCTGCAATTACTGATAGGAAATGGTCTGCCTCCACCTGTGCGTCTGCAACAGACTTGGCGTTACCATAATAATACGCACCGACAGGCATACCAATCGCCTTGCACTGTGCGTAATAATCTTCAAATTTGCTGTCCTTGTACTTGCCCGCATCTGCTCCGGCAGCTTTAACAATGATGAACTGTACACCTCTTTCATCTCTTGCCTGCTTGATGCTAAGGTCTCCCTGCCAATGTGAAATATCAATACCAAAAAGTTTGTTCATAGTAAAACTCCTCCTTTTGCAAAAAATAAGGGCGGCTTTTCAGCCACCCCGATGTGTTATGCCTATTCAAAATCAGGCTTTAATCAACTTGCCTTTCTTGAGAAGATTTACCATCTCAAGGTTCTGTGCCGCAGTATATGCGTAATTCTTGATACCATTTGCGGCTGCAATCTTCGCACGATGAGCCTTGGATGTATCTTTCTCTCCAACCGCTGCAAGTGCCGTAACAATGGAACCCGATGCTCCTTTGTACTTAGGGTAATGAGAAACCGCCTGTCTTGGATTGCCGGATATGACTACGACAGTATGACCTTTGGTCTTTGTGACAAGAATGTCTCCGTTGCACAACTTCGTGCCGGATGTTACCGTAATAGGCTCCATGAACTGCTTAGACGCTTTGAGAGCGGACACCTCGGCTGATGTGTTGAAATTGCCCGGGTCAAATCCCGCTTGGATGCAGCACGCTCTTACAAGTGAACTGCAATCAGCCTCTGTCTTGGCAGAAATCTTTGCAAGGCTTCCGCTCTTTCTTAACTGTTCAATTACAGTTATGCGGTGTCCTTGGCAGTATCCGATGTTGTTGTTTTTGCAGGCCTGTATCATTGCTTCCGCAATAGCATTGGCAACCGCAACACTCTTTGGTCTCATGCAAATCCATCCCTTTGAATGGACATAGTACGGCTGAGTTGAGACTTCGTTTCCTGTTTGGTCTCCCGGCTTTCCTCCGGAGATTTTGCCGTTCTCATCAATTCTCGCACTACCTACCATTAAACTCATGTCAATTCCTCCTTAAACAAATAGGGCAACCTTTCGACTGCCCTGTGCTTACGATATGTTTCTCAGATTACTCCTCATCATCGGTGTTGGAACCGCTATTGGCATAGTCGGTCAATCCCTCTCCGATGATGTACGCCACCACGGACGCACCTGCCATGATGAGTGCAGTTACCTGTGTTGCTGTGTTGTCTGTGCCGCCAGTAGCCAAAATCATCATAGAGACAAAGGATGCTACTGCCGTCCATAACTTTCTACTTGTCAGTTTTCTGACCCAATCAATTTTCTTCATGTTCTTTTCCTCCTGTTATAAAAATGAATTTTCTCCCATGCACTTCTGATAGACTTTATCTATCTTTGCAATGGCATTTACTGCTTTACTGTTCTTGTACTCCGGATGCTCCGAACAATATCTCTCATAGTCCGAGATGTCGTCCAGTATCTGATTGAAGAACTCCTCAGAATGTTCCACTCCTCTTCGCAATTCATCTGCAAATCGGAGTATTCGAGTGCGGCACTCATCCGCATCGTCTTTGTCCATCCTGTTCTTGAGGTCATCGTGCTTCTCTTTCAGATTTTTGACATCATTCTCGACTGTCTCCAATTTGTCCATCACATCCTTGTTCATGGTCTTTCCGAGAAATCTCATAGCATTGCCTGCAAGTTTTCCGATAGCAGACCAAGGATTGACTTTGATTGGTGCAATCTGTACCAATGTCATAAAGAGCAGTACGACACCACCTCCTGCTTTCAGCCAATCATTTAGGCTCACATTCCTCACCTCCTTTCATAGAAAAAACCGCCTACTTCGGCGGCTTAACATCAAGATATTTGCATTTATTACACGGATACTGACCTGCCGGGATGAACCATGACTTACAGTCGCTGCACTCGCCATAGTGGCTGCAACTTCCGGAGCATCGCTCATATCCCATAAAGCATCTCCTCTTCCTGTGGGAGCATTTGAATAAATCTTTCTTCATTCTCTCTCCTTTCTCCATGCGTCAATATCATATCTGTATAAAGAGATGCCAACAATTCCTCGCTGTCTGTGTGTTCCAACATACCTGTATAACTATTGAATGTCTGAGTAACCTGCTCGAGAGTCATCTCATAATCGTGATACTTATTTGCTACACCTCTGAGGCTTCTCTTCATTCCGAGAGTCGTTGATTTCCTCAGCACAACCTTGTTGTACCAAAGTCTGTATCCTACAAATTCAATGCCTTGATTGATAGGTCTGATGCAGGTTTTCTGATTAAGGCTTAACTCAAGTTCTTTCTCGAGGAAAGTGTCTATCGTCCATCTCCATTCATGGAGTTGTGCCTTACTGTTACTCAAAATAATGATGTCATCCATGTAGCGGACATAATACTTGATACCCAAGACTCTCTTGCAGAACTGGTCGAGTTCATTCAAGTAGATATTCGCAAACATCTGACTGAGCAGGTTTCCTATTGGCATACCCACATCAAACAATCTTTCCTCCAACGGTACATCTCCCGGGGATTTGCCGGGTGGCAACCCGAATGGAGTGTGCTTGCAATCAATTATCCCGAACAGAACCTCAAGCAATCTCTCATCCTTGATTTTCTTGCGTAGGATGTTCTTGAGTACCCGATGAGAAATCCGGTAAAAATATTTGCTGATGTCAAGTTTCAGATAGTACCAATCTCCATCTTTCTTGCTGACATACTCCAACCAATCTCTCAGACGAGTCATTGCTCCCAACGCTCCTCTGCCGGGTATGCAGCCATACGAGTCCTTGATATATCCCTTAATCAGCACAGGATTGACAACTCTATAAATCGCCCACTGAACCACACGATGTTCAAAGGCGATTGACATTATCATTCTTTTCTTAGGTTCGTAGACGAAGAATATAAAGTACCTATCTATCTCGTATTCTCCCCGAAGGACTCTTTCTCTCAACTCCTCAAGATTTGTCCAAGAATCGTAGCCAAATCGCAGGACATCCCTGTTGTATCTACGACTCTCGGACGCATCAAGAAAAGCATCGTAAAGGTTATCCATCGAAAAGATAATGTCGTACACATTCTTAATCTTCATCCAAAAACCACCTTTACATTCTTGCATAGCGGCTTTCGCCAAAGGCTACTTGCAGCTTTCAAGTTCCCATTACGGACCGTGAGCCTCCCGAATGGAGGAACCGACCGCTGTCCTATTACACTCACTGCTCTCATACAGTCGGTTGTTTTTCTCCTTTTTGGAGTGGAAACAGACTCCTTTACCCCTCGTGTACTGGCAGGACATCCGTAGACCTCCTGCAAATCTGACAATATGAGGGTAGAGCGGAGCGGAAGCCGATGTTGCTGTTCGAGTTAGAACGAGCATTGTTGAGGTTCAAGTTGAACACACCCGCATTGGCACCATTGTTCCAGTTGCCTCCGGCAATCAGCAAACGCAATAGCCTGTTCCCAAAGTAATTGCTAAATTATTTTCTGCCGTTGTTTTGTGCAGTGGCAGTGACCTTATTTATCCAACTTCCGGTCATCTTACCTATCTGCGAGAGGTAGTCGCTCATCACATTAAATCTCTTTTGGTCGAGGATGCGTTTCTTATATGCTCTTTCCACATAGAATTTGGCATATTGGACCTGCTTGTCGAGTTCGTTTAATTCCTTGAGGACTGATTTTGCATAATAGCATTTATGAGTATCCATCTCCCTCTCAGCCATCGTGTTCATACACATTCGGATTTTGGTTGCGAGTCCTGCATACCCTTTCTCCGGTCTTGGAAACTTCTCAAGGAACGGCTCGGCGTAGTCCATCATATCTGCCACTTTTTGTCTTATGCTCTCGCCCTCTGCACCTTTTGTTGCTGTATCGCTCATCTTACCTCCCTACAAAAATGCGTCCGATGGACTGTCCGAATTATGTCGCACGGACTGTCCTATGGACGCACATCATTTTATTGCTTTTTCTTCATACGCTCGCTAACGCTCGCAAAACAAAATGCAAAATTCAGATTACAGTTCTACATAAGCGGAACGGAAGCCGAAGTCGCTGTACGAGTTAGAACGAGCAAAGTCGAGGTTCAAGTAGAACACACCCGCACGGGCACCATCGAGCCAGTGGCCTCCGGCAATCAGCACACGCTCTCCGGCGTTATTCATCCAATGATAGTCTCCACCATAATCTTTGCCCGGCTCGTCCGGATAGAGAATGAGAGCCTTTGCCAACTCCGGTGCAGTGACACCGCTCGCAAGGGTCATTGCTGTGTAGCTTCCACCTCTACCTGCATCCTGTGCGGATGTAATTCCGGTAGTCAACTGAATGTTTCCGGATACGAAGTCGTACTTGAGAGTCGCTGCTGTTCCCGGTGCTACAAGAGAACCGTCATTCTTGATTGCTTTCCACAAGGTTGAGGAAGCGGACATATCGCACTCGGAACCAAGTGCTGCATTGTTGTAAGGGATAATCTGAATTTCTCCCTCATTCAGACGCATACCGCCAAGCCATTCCCATACATTGCCGTTCATATCCTGTATTCCGAACTGAGTATGGTCGTGACCCCAAGTAGCAGGACCGGAACCTGTGAATGTTCTTCCTGTCTTGTTGTTATCCTTTGCGGACTCCTGCCCTTTTTCATAGGTGTACGCCGAGTCTCCTCCGTAGTTGTTGTTACCGTGTGGCATAGTTCCCATCTTGCGTGTGAGCAATGCTACTGCCGCCCATTCAGCAAGTGTTCCAAGGTGGAAGCCTGCTCCCTTAGCCTCGCAAGCCTGTCTTGCCTGGTCGAAATTGACATAGGTCTTAGGGTCTCTGTGAGACAGTGAGTACGCTCTGCCATTGATGACGATATTCTGATACTTGGAATACAGAAATCTGCTCTTTTCTACACCATTCACAGAGAATGCAGGATGAGTATTCTCAGAGCCTCCGGAAATAATCTCGGAGTTCTTGAGTTTGTTGATAGGTACATAAACGGAAGGGAGTCCAAGGTCATCAAGTAATACTACATTCTTTCCTCCGGAAATCTCCTTAACCGCTGCTGCAAACTGGTCGTAATTTGACATAGTAATTTACCTCCTTATTCGATTGAGTACAGTTTGAGAGTTACATTGTCCATAGAGAACGCAACAGGCTCGGGAACCATAACAGTTTTCTGACTGTTCTCATCCTCCGGGTCGTAGTCCGGATTGACCTGTTCCTTATCGACATACTGTCTTGCAGGAATTTCAATCTGTGCTGCATACTTCACACCAAGACCTGTCACAAGCATCCCGAACTTGTCGATGCAGATGTCCACACTGACATCAAAATCTCTCTCTAACTTGGCGAGATTGAGCATCAGTTCATCATCGAATGTAACTTTGGTCTTGCTTACTGTGTAGGGAATTTTCTCCCCGACATTGACTTCTACAACTTTCATTGCCATCTTTCTTTACCTCCTAATGTTTTCTTGCCTCTGCATACGCCTCGTTGGTTTTCTGAGCGATGCAGTCTGCCATCTCCCTCTGAGCGGCTGACGCTCTCTCGGGATTGATACCGTATTCTCTGAGAGTAGCGTCACGCTGACTTCTCCTCTCGTCATTGTGGATAATTACATTCACGCTGCATTACCTCCCTGCACATACAGTTTGAGGTCCACAGATGCAGCACTTCCGGTGTACTTAACCTTGAAGCCATTGACCTGCTTGTCATAGACGATGATGTCGCCTACATTGTCCACAGGAGTAACAACCTCCGCTGTCACTGTGTAGTCAAAACTGTCTCTGTTGACAGACAGTGCAATCGTCTTTGCGGAATTATTAAAAAAAGCCTCTCCTGCCGCATTGGTAAGAGTGACTTTGATAATCTCGCCTCCGATATTACTAATCTGTTCTCCATGGTGCTTCATTACTTCGGTCAGAAATTCTGCCGTGAGGTTGGCTCCATTTACGCCACCCTCGATGTTGTTGAGGTTCTGCTCATCCACAGGCGTACCTTCCTGTATTCCCTCAACTTCGTCCTGCCACATCGTAGGCTCGTAAAAGCCTGCTCCGTTGGTGTCGAGGTACGGTTGATTTCTACCATTCATTAGGTTTCATCCTCCTTTTCATAGATTGGGAACTCAAACTTTGTCAGAACGCCTTGGTTGGCAGCACGGACAATCTCGGTTGCTTGATACCCTGCCTGTTTTCCTGTGACATCAATAATTCTCACAGCCTTAATGGTCTGTGAGCCGCTCGATGTTCTCGGAAAACTGACGATGATTTCAACTTTGTTGCCAATCACTCTCTTTGTATTGATTGTTGCATCATACCAAGTGCCATTGACAAGGTACTGAAACTTTACCAAAGCGTTGAGCCACTGCTTTCTTCGGTCATTCATAAAATCTGTACTCCAAAATGACATCGTTTTTACCTCCTTCTGATTTATTTTCCACAAGCCTTAGTTCCGCACCGTTTGATGGTTGCGGCAGATACGATAACTTTGCCACTGACCTCAGAGCCGTTGGATACCGATGTCTGAACGACAGGTTCGGTTCCCTCTCCCGAGATAATGGTTCCACTCTTCGGTGCGTTGGATACTCCTATCGTTGTATTGCTCTGAATATTTGTATCCTCTGAAAGTCGAACCTTTGCAGGCATCATCATCTTTCCTCCGCCACTCGTAACAACTCCGGATAATGGCAGAACCGTAGTCGTGTTGGTAAAGGTCTTTCCTACCTCCGTGCTTTCTCCGATGAATACACCATTGACAGCCTTGGCAGGATAAACGCCGGACACCGACTGACCTGCTACCAAGACATCCACGATTTCGTAATCTGAATTGATAATGATTTCTACATCATCCGTGAAGATTTCTCCTGTCGTGGAATTATACAGTTTGCCACCTATCCGAATTGTGCCGGACAGGGTTGTGTCAAATACATTTGTGATTGCGTCCATGTCGAGATTAGTCTCGACATACATGATGTTTCCAAGTGTGCCGGGTCTTGGCTTGGTGCCGCACTTGAATGTTCCGCAAATCAAAAGGTCGTAGGTTGCACATATCCATCGGACAAGTGTTTCTACGACCACCTTAATCTGATATTCAAATTCAATACGAACTCCCGCAGGCTTTACCATTGGAACTTCGCCCACCCTCACGACCTCTCCTCCCGGCTTGAGGAACGGCATTGTCAGAATGATTGTTGCAGGCATATCCGGGTCCTCGATGTAATAAATCGGGGAGACATCCCACAGTAAAGCAAGACCATTCATCAAATCGTAATAGGTGCATTCGTTGGTGTTTACCAAATTCTGATACCGTAGGAACTGCCTGTATCTTTCGTCAGAAATAACAGGGTCCTCAACATTGATACCTGCCAGTATCCCGGCTTCTTTCCTACTGAGGGGAATAATAGTTCCAACCATATCCAAATTCTGTCCTGTGGCTGTATCGAGGTCTGTGAGGTTCTCTAAGTCATCAAACACCTGTTGGAGTTCCTGCAACTGTTTCGAGAATGCTCGTATCAATGCCTCGATGTTCTTCTTTTCGAGAAACTGCTGAGGTAAATCGTTCAGCCAGTTATCAACTATCTTCACTGAACGACACCTCGATTCTCTTCTCGTCTATCAGAACCTTTTGGCGTGATGTGACGATGATATTCTTTTGCTTGTAATCTGACGGCTGAGGCACATACACGCTCGATGTTCCGTATGCTGTGTAAATCTCAATGTATGTCAGACCTGCTACCGCATAATAGATACCGTCATTCAGTAACTGAGTGAGGAGGTTTTTGCCTGCTACAAATTCTGCTCCATCATTTAACAGCGACTGCATAGTGAGTGCTGCATAGTTCGTAGGCAGTTCTGATTTGTTTCCGTGCAATACAACCTTGAGCCATGTGTACAGGTAGTCCGGTCTATTGAAATGTACCGGGATAGAATCTCCATAATTTCCCGGAACTGCAACTTCGACACTTCCGTAGGTCTGAATGCCTCCTGCTTTTCTCCGCAGGATTGCCTCTGCAATCTCATTGTTGTCTCCACCCTCGACTATGATTTCAATGCTGTGTGGAGGAAGTCCTCTCTCATCGACTGTATCTGTATCATTCTCATAGCCGGATGCAGTCTCCACATTCTCGACATTGTTCAGCAATTCTCCGACAATGGATTCTATCATCGTATTAGACCTTAATGCCGACTTCGCAATGTAAGACTGTCTCAGTTCGATGTCTGATTCTCTCTTTCTGCCGTATGTTGGTTCGAGCAAATTCGTCACGGCATTGAATCCGGTAATGTTGTTTACCATCTTCGTGACTATGCCATATGGGAGAGTAATTTTCCCATAATCTTCCGTAAGGAACGATGCGATAACTGTGACGCTCGATGTCGTGAGGTTATCTGACAGTATGAGAACATTGCTCCTGCTCAATGTCTTATCCTCAATCGTAAGAGTATTATCAGTCGTTGTGACTGTATATCCGTCATCCTTAATCACTCCGGCAAGTCCTTCGATGATGCTGCTCTCGATTCCATCCGTGCTTGAGTATGAGAACTGATTTCCATTAACGGTAACAGAATAGACACCGACCTCAGCCGATGCCACCTTGATGCTAACCTTGTTGAAAGCCTCTCTCGTAATTTCAAACTCGTCTGCACTTTTCAGCCTTACTTCCGGATTTGTATTCGTAGCAACGATTGCCTCCTCACGAACATAGGTTCCGTCATCTCCGGTGCAGTGCAGCATATAGGCAGTATTCTTATTTGCTGCTCTGCGGATACCTCCGTACTGGATTGCGTTGTCGAGGTTGAGACCTGTTGCCGTTGCAGGATACTTCGCATAGTAGTTGTTCTGTGCAGTTTCCCATAACTCCGAAATCTGATTGGAGAATGTCGTGATGAGCGTATCGAGGAATGACGGTTTTGTCAGTCTCGTATCAAAACCAAAATCAGCCGACAGGTCTGTATGGATTTCCTCCATAATCGTGTCGAGTCTCTTGATGTTGAACCCTTTATCAGTTACTCCGTATTCTGCCATCTATTTCCACCTCCTCTCTGATAACTTCGTTATCAACATAGGCAGTGAACATTATCTTTCCCTGCCTTGTCTTTCTGTCATATTCAACCGTAACGTTCTTAACATCTGTTACTTCTGTGACATCAAATATTTTTTCCCGGACTGCCATCTCAAAACTGTCAGTGTCCGGGTTCTTGATGAAAAGTTCATCTCTGTACGGCAGACCTTCCTCTTCATCCCATCTCCATTCTCCGAGCCACCACTTGAGCCGTATCTTAATCTTCTGTGCAACGGACTCTGTAAGGGAGATGTCTCCTTTCTCCGAGAGGAATAAATCTCCGTCTGCGGATAGTAAAATATCCATAAAGCACCTCCTCTTGTATGGACTTCGTTATTTGCTTATTTCTGCCTTTCAGCCTTGTTTATGGAGAATTTGTTGTCCTTTGCAAAAGAAACGAATCCTGTGGCTGTCACGGCTTTATATGCTATGTTATTTAGGTTTTTGGGTATCTCCTCCGGTGCTATCGACATGGATATGGTTCTTGAGTGATACTGAACCCGCCTTGATGTCTCCTGTGACCGTCAGACTGCCGTCTATATGTACTCCGCCGTCATCCAGTTCCATAACTGTCGAGCCTGTATCAATCGTGCAACCTCCATCATTTACCATGATTTCTGCTCCTCCGGCTTTGATGATGACCGCATTTCCGCTTGACGCTCTTATCATCGGTTCGTAACTCTTCTCGAGCAAGCCGGGGATAACCATTGCACTCGACAGGTCGAACTTCAATGAGCCGAGTGACTCAGAACCCGTTCTCCAAGCGTCCAGTTCCACCTCAGATACGAGAATGATGCAACTATCGCCTTTTTTCACAGGGAACGCTATTCCTACTCCCGAACTTTGGCAGAACGGAAAAATGACCGGAGCCTCAGTTATCGTAGGATAGTCAAGTTTCGCTCCATCGGATGTAACATATTTTCCGATAGGCTTTACCGTTGCCATCCCGCCATCAAACGAGATTATTTCTCCCGGGAGTGCAGTATGGATTTCATTCACAACCGCTTTCGCAGTTTTCTCAATCTCTGCTGTGACTTCCTGTAACATATCTGCCTCCTATGCTTTGGCGAGGTCTGACATCTTCACTGCCGCAGTTACGGTAGAACCGATTCCGATAACAACTCGGTCTCCCTTGACCTGTATCACATCGTAAACAGAGTACCAACATACGAACATTCCACCCGAATACTGATACCCTCTCGTCCTGCTGCCCTGTTTGACAGTTCTGATGACCTTGACCTTATCGCCTTTCTTGATGTTTCCCGATGAACCTCCACTACTCCCGGATGACTTGGACTTGCTGCCGCTATCTGCCTTTTTGTCAAGTTTCGGAGCGTCTGCAATTTTCAGCAACTGTGCTGTGCATACCCAGTCTCCGGACATATTGTCTCCGTCCATCGTGACCTTATGAACTAAAAAGTACCCGCTTGCGGTGTCGCTGCTGAGTCTGACAATATCATTAACTCCTATCGCACCGTTGAGCAGGTACTCAACTTCCCATCCGGTCTTTGACTCATCACCCGAGCCGATTGTGATTCTTTTCGGGATGTTTATGAGTCCGGTATCGGACGAAAGCAAATAACCCTGTGTCGCAATGGAGCGACCGGGCCATGTAACATGAATGACTTGGTTCTGTATCGACCAACTCTGTCCGCAGTAGTTCGCAATCTTCTGTAATGCATTCTTTGCCTTTCCCACATAGGAAAAACCATTCGGGATAGTTCTGAACCATAAGTCCGGAGCGAACTTGATGGATAGTCCCATGGCGGCAGCTATCTTCTTGTAGACCGTTTTGCCGTTGACCTTGCCATTGATTGACACCTTAATATTCGTGTCTCTGAGTTCTACGAGACCATCTACAACCGTGAGTTCTGTAAGCCTGTCTGCGTTGTCGAGAGTCGTGATTGCCGATGATACATTGCCGACAAGTATCAGAGACCTGTTGTTTCCATATCCTGCCTTGAGTTCTACAATGCAGTCTTTGGATTCCAGTATGCTCAGATTCTGTTTCGACAAGTTCCATATCTGAACTTTTGCGTCATTCGGACTTTCCTCGTTCGACTTCTCTACTGAAAACGAAACATGGAGGCAATCCTCCGTGATGCTGTTCACATTTCCAATTTCAAATCCTTTCGTTCCCATCTTCCCTGCTCGCAGGGTGTAGGTTCTCATCCAGTTTTCGTTTGCCATATCAATTATCGTCCTCCAATTCAATCGTAGGTATGTAGACAAACTCCGCTGTCACATCCTTGAAAGCGTTTCTACCGACAGTATCGAGGGATGAGATACATCCGAAGATGCCTTTCGGAATATCGCTTTCTGTGTAGAAATGGAATATCGGAAAATTCGGAACTATCCTCGTCTGAGAAATGATAGGTTCCATATTCTCGTCATACAGACCAAAACTCCAATAATCATACTTTTCGTTGTAGGTAAATCTCAACCCATATTCAACACCGTCTATGGAGAGTGTCGAAACACTATCATTCATATCCGGTACTGTGATATAAAGCATTTCAACACCTCCTAAATCAGACCGAGACCGCTCGCTGCTCCGTACAGGATTGAAGCGGATTTCTTTGAATTACTTTTCGACTTTGAGGAACTGCCACTTCTGCCCGAACCGCCCGATGAGCCGGAAGAACTGCTTGACGATGCGGTTGATGATGCAGATGTCTTGGATGTCGATGCCTTTCCTGCTTTTGCCATTGTCTCCCCGGCTTTCAGTACATAATGAGGTATATTGACGGTTTTCCTCTTTGTCACTCTGACTTTCTTTGCAGAAATGGAAATCTCACGAGCGTATCCTGTGTCCGTAGACTTCTTGATACTGATGCTCGTGATACCCATATTCATATATATCACATCAGAGGTTACTATCTTTGTGAGTTGCTTATCAAACCATTTCCGCTGAATCATATCGCAGATTTGGTTCACTCTGTCATTGGATGTACCATGGCGGTATAACCATGTGACAGGAGTATTTGTCAGATACAACGTCATTGACACCGAGAGCGGGTCATTGATAATCGTATCTGACACCGGAAATCCCTTTTCAACCGGGTACTCCGGAATTGTGGAGGTCATACTTTTGGTCTCATCTATGAGAGCATCAAACTCTATCCCCCACACCGAAACAGGTTGCAATTTTCTTGCCATATAACCTACCCCCTTGCATAGGCAAGTCCTCTTGCCATTTGTGTTGTCGCATCTACGGCTGACTTATTCATTGCCTTAGACACATTTTTCTGAGTTTCTGTACTTCCTCCGGAATAACTGTTATTGATGTTGACATTCTGCGTCATGTTGGAGGTCGTATTATTTACTTGACTGCTTGCAGCCGTTGCCGCAGACGCTGTTGCTCCTTGCATCAATGTCTTGATGCCGCTCGCTACACCTTTGACCTTATCGAGAACAGTATCCTCACTTGCTGAAATACCGTCCGCCAGTCCGCCCATGAAGTCGGGCATCCACGACTGGTAATCTGTCAGAGGTCCTTCATCCGGTACGGAGAAGTGCAGGAACGACTTAATCTTATCAGCCACTCCCTTAACTGCATCGGTAACTTTTCCGATGGCTCCCTTGATACCGCTGACAATTCCATCTATGATGTCAGACCCCCATTTCAGTGCTTGGCTTGGCAGTCCTTTTATCCAGTCTATCGCTGCTGTCAGTCCGTTCACAATGGCATTTTTGATGTTGCCAACAAATCCGGTAACTCCCGATACCATATTACTGAATGTAATTGAGACAAACGATGCGATGCCGCTGAATATGTTGCTGAAGAACGACGATATAGCCGACAGTACCGATGATACGACACTGTATATGCCATTTATCGCTCCGGAGATAACTCCTGTGATTGTGGACCAAATACCGCTTATAAACGATACGATGCCATTCCATATTCCTTGAAAGAAATTACAAATAGCAGTCCAAATTGCATTCCATAATGATTGCAAGACTCCTAAGCCTATCGTTAATACGGTCGAAATCGTGTTCCACGCTTGTTGCAGAATTGCCGTAATCATATCCCAAATTCCGGAAAATACCTGCTTGATGGCTTCCCATGCTCCCGACCAGTTTCCTGTAAATACAGAACTTATAAAATTGGCTACTCCTTCGAGTACCGTTAGAAATCCATTGAGGAATTGTCCGAGGTTATCCCACAGTCCTTTGAACCATGCAAGTATCTCAGAACCCCAACTGTTCCAAAATGCCTGTATCCATTTGAATACAGTTTCGATAACCGTGGCTACCGCATTAAATATTGCATTCGCCACAGCGAATAATGCATCCCATATAGATGACAGTGTATCAAGGATAGCCTGCCAAATCGCCAGTATCTTATCTTTGGTACTTTCCTGCGAGCCGTTAATCTCATCTTCCGTACCTCCGAACAGTGTGGCAGCAAGCTGAGTAATGAAAGTCCAAACACCGTTGAGCAGGGTACTGATTATTCCCCACACTCTCTCGAAGTTTTTCCTTATCTGCTCTCCGTGCCTTTCAAAGAAACCTTTGACTGTATCTATCCACATTCCCGCCGCAGTCTTGAGCAAATCCCATACATTTAGCAGGAACTCCTTGACCTTATTGAATGCGTTGAATATTGCCTGTCGGGCATTGTCTGCCCCAATACCTGCCTTGTCGAATATTGTACCAATCAGTGAGTCGTTTCCCATGAGGAAATTGATAAAATCCTCAACTATCAGTGCCAGTATTACAATTATGGCAACTATGCCGAGTATCTTTAGATTGGCAAACGAAAATAGCTTTCCCATTCCCTGTATGAGAGACAAAAAAGCCTTGGCTCCGCCTATGATTTTGCTCCAATTCATCGCTATGATAAAAGCACCTGCGATTATCGCAAGCAACTTCATGGCATTTTCCATACCTCCGAACCGATTGATGATGTTCTTTATCGTGTCGGTGGCTTTGTTGATACCGTTCTTCATCGAGGATGTGAACCTCTCCATAGCAGGTTGCAGTCTTTTCACGACTGCGTGTATCCTATCGAATGACCGCAGGATACGATTGTTACCGTCAGCATCCAGTAGGATTGCTTTGGCAAATTTTGTTGCCGCTTTCACGCCTTTCGTTACCCATTGAACGAATACAGACATTACCGGAAGCAACTGACCGCCGATAAACTCCTTAAATTCTTCCTGTGCAGCCTTTAACTGCCTTGTAGATGACTCATACGAACCCATACTTCTGACGCAATCTCCGACTGCATCGGGAGACTGCCGCAGGATTGCATTGTAGTTTACCTGCATCTTCTCCAACTGAGACAGGCTGTCGTATGTACCCGACATTCCGAGTGCTGCCATCGTTTCGGCTCGTGTTGTATCATTCAGAACTGCACCGAGAGTCTTTGCTGCTTCGCTCTCTCCCATAACAGCCTTAGTCATGGCATTAACTGCCACATCTTCGTCTTGGTTCGAGAATGATGCAATATCGAGAGCGAGGGTTGTCATCTGCTCTGAGAGTTTTGAGCCCTCCTCTCTTGTCATACCAAATCCTACCAACAAGTTCTGTTGGTCTGCCAAGTAGGTCTTAATCGTGTTCTTGTTTCGACCGACCGAATCTGCGAATTGCTCCGCCCATTTATCAACTTCATCAGCCATGTCTCCAAATACGACATTGAATTTATTCTCCATCTCTTCGACATTTGACGCTGCTTCCACGCAATCCTTGGCAAACGATGTCAGCTTGGCAACAGAAAAGACGACCGCAATCTTTCCTAAGAGTTTGGTCGCCATATTCTTGATACCTTTTATGCTGTTCTCTGCTTGCTGTTGGGATGCACGGTCCACATCGAAGCCGAAAGCGACAGATATATCTCTAATCGTCACTTATCAAGACCTCCTTTCCAGTTCGTCTGCTCTCCCTTTCTCAATATCTAACTGCATAGAATACAGTGCGTATAATTTCAGCATTTCATCGAGAGTGTAAACCTCTTGCAATTCGGTCATAGATACCATTCCCGCCTTGATGAGGATGTAACACCGGAGTTCCAACTCACTGAATTGTGAATAATCAAACTTGCCGAACTTTACAATATCTTCCTCGGAGTCTTGGCAGCCACCTGTTCGGCTTTCCCAGATAGGGTGGCTAACTTCTCGAAAAAACCGTTGAAGTTCAACTTTATTACATGAACGCAGAGAACGAACATATCCTGCACATTGCCGCAGAACACTTCATCAGCGAGGTCCTTATCGAGTACATCCTGCTGTCTCTCGCCCTCTTCGTCCTCATATTCAATAACAATATTGCCGCCAAGCAGGAGTTTCTTCATCAGAGCCTCCAATCTGTCTCCGTTGATTACGGTTGATGTTGACAGTGCCTCAGCAGCCTTATTTACATCTACATCCATCAAGTCTCCATCCCCGACAAGCGGTGCAATCGCACCAATAAGGGGAGACAGCACAGACGCTAACTCCCCTGTAAGATTTGCCGCCTTAAATGCCGGGAACGGCTTGATGTGAAAACTGTTATCGCCAACAGTTACCTTTTTTGCTTCCATCTGTTTCAATGCCATGTTTCATTTCCTCCTTACTTGAACTGTCCTTCGCCTACGGCGATTTCCCATTCACGGTTGCCCTGTGCCTTACCTCTCGCCCATGATGCGGGTTTTGTAACCCACGCAACTGAGCCTGTGAACTTCTCGTTTCCGAGCAGGTCGGCAATGTTCACACTGAATGTGCCTGTGCCGTCTTTCTTGTCCTTGTCGTACATCTTTTGCAGGTACTTGTTTGTAGCGGATGCCTGTAACAGTGCCAGCTTAATCGTGTAGACATTGGAAGGGTCGATGCTTCGAGCAATCTCTCCATCCGCACCAACGACATAGGAAGTACCATCGCCCGCAGGCTCGATGCTGATGAATGAGTCATCCGCAAAGCCGGAAACGATGTGTCTACCTAATGCACAGGTAACTTTCTTAGGATTGTAAGTAGTAACTTTACTCATTGTCCTTTATCCTCCTTCCTTAGAATGTCAAGTTGCCGCTGATTTCTACTGCATGGATTGCTCCTGCGAGTCGAGCAGACCACTTGCATCCTGTAAGTTTTCTCGACTTTCTTTCTGCCTCCGTGAGGTCGGATGCCTTTGGAACAGTGACCGAATATCCATAGATAGGATTATCGTCATCGTCATACTCCGTAGGAGCGATGCCTCCGATGTCCTGCCCATCCTTGAGAGTGGAGTCCATAACTCCTTCAATCAGACCGATACCTCCGTCAGTAAACGGAACCTTGCGGTTGGTCTTGAGGGCATTGAATGTTCTAATCTGCAACTCATTCTTGAGCCAGTCTCTGAAACGGATAACATCAATCCACTCTCCCGCAAGGGTCATGCCGCCCATTGCACAGTTGCATCCTGCATAGCGGAGAAATGTGTTGATATTCTTTGCTCCCAGTGCTTTCTTCTGCTCCGTTGACAACTTCGCAGGAGCGATTGTTGCCAGTTCCTTGAGGTTCCATGTCTCAGTTCCCGGGTCATATCCGAAACACTTAGCCATCCAAGCCAGTGCTGCATACTGGTTTTCAACAGGCTGTTCTTCTGCTGCATAACCATCTGCGAGTCCGGAGAAAATACCGAATGTACGGTAGAAACCGGAATTCTCTACCGGACAAGAGTCGATGTCCGTGTACTCAAATGCGTACAACTTCTCGTTTGCCTCCGCCCAAGTCTTTGCAGCCTCAATATCCGTACTGTCTCTGAACTCCGTGAGGTGGATGCCGTAGAATGATGCCTCACTATTCGCTCTTGCAAGCGTAGTATCGACATCTTCATAAGCGCTTTTCTCAGCAGTCTTTTCACGGACAATGATATACAGTTCATCCGGAGATGGGTTCTGAGAAAAAGCAACCGTTGCAGCGATGTATGCAGGACTGTCGGTCTTGTAACCATAGTTAAGTAATTCATCAGCCTTGCTGATTGCTGTCGTGCCGGAGATTGTTGCTGTGCCTTTTGCAGCGGGTCCGGCTACCACCAAGAGGATACTGTCGAAACTCACATCACTTGAACCCGGACTTGAAATCTCGACATCGCACTTGATGATGTCATCTAATGGATTGTTCTTCATTATGCTTTACCTCCTTCATAGGTTTCTTCTGAAATTTCTACTTCCTCGATGACACCCGATGTTGCATCTGCCATCTCAGCAGAGCCGCCTCCGGATGCGTTTGGAGCATCCATGCCACCAATTCCGTAACGACCATTTGCTTCTTGAGAAAAAGAAACCGTTGCCTCAGCCATTGCTCGGTAACGGTACTTACTGTCATTCTGCAAATTTGTCAAATCCCTCACAGGCGGTTCGAGAGATATATCCATGCCGTGTGCTGCCAGTTTGTCCACAATCCCCTCGGAGTCGAGGTAATTGAAGAAATCCTGCAAATCGCTTGCGGCTGTGTTGGCATAGTTTCCGGTAACATTCTCTGCCACCGTAACCGCCTTGCCTTTGGTGTACAGGTTTATCTCGAGTAATGTACTACACGGATAAAACCTGTTTCCGTCATCATCTACCACTGGAAAGCGAGTTCTGTTGAGGTTTCCTGTCTTGAGTGTCACATACGGTAAATCCGGTTTCGTATTTACCTGCTCCGCCCAAATGACCGTAGCACCGTGGAAGAACTCAGCCGTAACATCGTAGATGACCGACTCTACATTCTCCATGTTCATTATTCGCCCTCCTGTTGTGGACCATCTTCGGCATCCAAGCACTGTACGAATGTTGCCGTCCAGTGTTTCAGCGGCGTGTTCTCACTTAACCTGCTTGACAGGCACTCGAACCACTTCCCTTGAAACCAAACACGGTCTGCTTTCTGCTTTTTATGCTCATCCTCAGCCAAAATCTCGTAGTCACAGAATACTTTCAGCTTCTGAACTGATTTCCTACCGTCCTCTTCGGTCTGTATGGTGTCCTCTAAGGTCTGTATATCCATAGGGAGCGTTAAATCTTCGTAAGGTATAGAAGAATACCCTTGAACATATTTAGGCTCTGAATAACGCCTCAGCGTGTAATTCTTCTTTAAGAAGTTCATCAGTCTCCACTTCCCTTCTGCTTAATTTCGTAATTGACCGACTGTCTCATTCGTCCAGTATCAATCAATGGTTTGGATGAACCTTTCTTCTTGACAGTCGATGCCGCATTTGGTGCGAAACTGCCGTCCGTAATCTTCTCTTGGATAAGGTCTTTCTGAAAAATTCCTATCTCCTTGAGGACCTGTTCGGCAGAAACACCTCTTACGAGGTCTTTTCTCTTCTCCTGTAAGAAGCTTTTAATCTTTGATGTGTTGTCATCAACACTCATACGCAAAAACGGACGAGCCGGAATATGCACAGTTCCGAGTTCGTTCCATGCTGCAATGTCGCAGATGTCTGTGCCGTCCTCCTCCGTGGCTTTGCCATGTTGGAATCCGACTCGCACTTCCTTTTCTGCCAGTTCCTTGAGCATTTTCTGAAACTTTCTGCCGTCCGCTGTCACGGTGTCGGTAATTCTCACACTCATTGAGCCTCTCCTGCTGATACAATCGGGATGATTGCGTTTCTCCGGAGCGTAAGAAACTCCAAGCCATATACGGTAAGTGCATATTCCGCATCGACTTGGAGATTCGTCTGTTGTCCGGTCGTATAACTGATTGAGGTTTCGCCCTCTGAATATGAGCCTACTCTGAGTGAGTCTGCAATGGTTCCTGTTCCGGTGTCTCCATACCCATTCATCTTCAACTTGTGAGCGGTCAGATATGCCAATGCCTTTTGGTACGACTTTCCGAACCTCTTCTCGCTGATTTGGTCTGAGTACAGTTCGATAAACGATTTGACGCCATGCTGAGTAACCTTGCCGTCATCGTTGACTACATCTTCATCCGGCAGGTCATCAAATTCCTTTGCAACCATCCGGAATATTTCTAAGGCATTCATAAAGCCACCTCCTCAACTTATTTGCTGAGAGCAGCCTTTACCTTTTTGCGTACATCTGCGAGGTCCTTGCACTCTGCCGGGTTGATGCCGAGTTCCTGTGCAAGAGCGGCAACTTCCTCATCGGACGCATCCTTGAGAGAGTCTAACTTTGCTTTCTTCTCGGCGGCAGCTTTGGCTTCTGCCTCAGCCTTTGCTTTCTCTTCCTCGGCTTTCTTCTCGGTGGCAGCCTTTGTAGCGGCTGTTGCCTTTCCGGACAGGGATACTAACCCCATATTCTTATACACTTCTAAGATAGGACTTGTCTCAAAAGCAACAGGTACTTCCTTGGTTTCCCCCGGAAGTACTGTTACCTCGCCAACTCCAATTACCTTTTCAGATAAATTCGTCATCTTAATTGCCATTTCGCATTTCCTCCTTCTTTCAGACTACGCTCCGACTGCAATGAGTGCAGAGAGCGGATAATAAATGATGCAACCTGCGACACGCTCCTCGCAAGGAACGATTATTTCGAGGTTTCTGTTCTGTAACGGATACTGATAGAACGGCATCGGAATCTCGAGACTGAACTTATCGACAGAGTTCGTATACAGGAACATAACGCCCTTCTTGTAAGGGTTCGTATCCTCAGCATCTGTCTCTAACTCCGGTGCAGACACTATGTCCTTGAGGTACGGTGCGTTCTCCTTGAGGAAACGAAGTACCGTATATCCTGTGTTTGGAATCTGACGAGTGGAGATGTCGATGTAGACGCTGTGAGGGAGCATCAGAGTATCAGCGTGTTCAACGCCCTTGGTAATCTTCGCCTGGTATGCAAACATACCGTTGATGTCATCAAGAATCTGAGATGCTGTCTTATGCTTGAAGTCAGTATGCTTAACTCCCTTCTCATCCTCAACCTCGCTGAGAGTGTAAAGAGGAATGTTGTTGTCGGTAGACAGAACTCCGACAAGGTTGTTCTGCTTATCGCCCGCAAATGCGATGACATTGGTTGTGCGGTCTACTGCGTATCTTGCAGAATCAGCACGGCGAGTATCGAGAGACTTTCCTGCCATACGGCTCGCTCTCATATCCTGTACCGAATATCCGTAGGATGCACCGATAGACTTAACAAATGCAGTAGATGGAGCACCCTTAACATCTGCTCTCGGGAGGTCAGTAGCATAGTTGCTGATGATTGCAGCCATACCGGTTCTCTCGTAAGAGTAGTATGTCATGGACTCGGCACCTTCCGGTACTTCGTGTGTGATAGGGAAATTATTCAGAGCAGTGAACTCCGGATAAATCTTGTCGTAGGACTTAGACTTGATGTAGTCCAGTTCTCTCGCAAAGAAGATAGAGGCATCATCTGTGCTGTCGAATCTGCAAAGTCTGTCCTCCTTGAGTGCAGGCATCAGATTTGATGCCTTTAATGCCGCAAGGTCTGCGACATCGTAGCCAGTGGATGGCATTTCGGGATTGTAATTTTTGCTCATTCTTTCTTACCTCCTTAGATTAAAGTACGATGACAGCAATGCCGTCATCAGATGCGTTGCCGAATGTAGCACTGATGTCAAGGTATTCAACCTTGCCGCTATCACTCTTGCCGTTATCGGCTGCGTGCGTGAATGTTCCGGCTTCGTCTCCCTCCGGAATAACATAAGCCTTTGTTCCATAGGTAGGAGTAGCACCTGTGGCAAGTCTGCCCCAAATGTTGCCTTTCTTCATAACACTGAGGGATGCGTTCTTCTTGACAACAACTTTGCCTGCCATATCCTGCTCGGTGTTAGGCAGTGCGATTGTGATACCCTCAATCTGTGCGGCAGTTGTGCCAGTAACAGGAACCTTGATGCCATTACCTGCATCCGTTCCCACTGCTACGGCAAGACCGTACTTCATAACGCCATCTTCATTCTCATTCTTGCGGGTTACAACCTCGTCAAATGCGATGTCGAACTTTCCGCCCGGTACACCCTTCGGGGTGCCATAATTGTAATTAAGCTGTGCTGCCATTACTCATTACCTCCTTCTCTTGCAATCATGTTCTTTCTTGAGTTTGCTGCCATACTCTCGTTGGAGTCTGCTCTTCTCTTCGGAGTCTGTGCCATCATCTGCTGTTTCTGATACGCAACTCCCTTGTGTTTGTTGGTCTCATTCACAGCAAGGTCATACATCGCATCAATGTAAGCATCGGACTTACCATCCATACGCATTGTAGGCAGGACCTTGGCGATAATCGCTTTCTTGGCCTGCTTGATGCTCATGTCCTCGAGACCATCCATGTTGAGCTTGTCTCCAACACGACAGATGCTTAATCTCTGACGAACAATCTTATCCGCAGAGTCTGCATTTAAGGACTTGGACTCGTCATCGGAACTGTCTTTATTCCCTTCCTCGCCCTCTTCATCGCAGCCATCTTCCTTAGTCTCTTTTTCCTCTTCCTCGCCATCAGCATTGCCTTTCATCTCAGCAAGGACTTTCTCGAGAGCGGCGAGGAGCATATCAATATCCTCATCCTGCTGTGCGATAACTCCCATAGCAGCGTTGGCATCTTCCGGGTCGTCCTCAGCATCTCTTCTGTCTCTGCGGTCTTTAACCGTCTGAGCGATGTCTGCCGGAGTGCTGCCCTTTTCCTCTTCTGCCGGAGTATCTTCTCCCTCGCCATCAGCAGCCTGTTCCTCCTCAGTTGCAGGAGTGGAGTTCTCTTCGGCTGCATCGCCATCTGCCTCAGCGGCAGGTGTCTCTTTTTCCTCTTCGTCTGCGGATGCTCTCTGAGCCTTTCTTGCCTTGTAGGCTTCGATGGCTTTTTCGAGTTCTTCCGGAGACATTGCCCCACCGTCTGCACGGCGGGAATTTGTTGATTTTGCCATTGCTTTACCTCCTTTTAGTTCGGGTTCATCAGACCCATCAATGTTCAATCTTGCCTGTTCTCCTGCTCTCGCAGATGCAACAAGTGCAAGGTGGTTGATGACGATATTCGTCTGAATTGCGTCATACGGCTGACCTTTCCACACTCCCGGCTCTTCAACCAAATCGAGGTTGTATCCCAAGGACAACTCCTTGAGACCGCACTTTTGCATGGAATCTGTATCGTGGATAATGATTTCCGCACGGACATCTTCTCCATCTTCGTAACCGTCTGAAAGTATGGTTCCTATCTGTTCCTTATCAACATTGTTCTTGTCCACGACTCCTGCATCGTGAGTGATGATGATTGGCTTACCACGATAGGTTTTCAATGAGTTCTCATCGAACACATACTTAGGTAATCGCAACTCCCTACGGATACTGCCATCGGGATTTGTATATTCAAATATTCCACAGGATGTCAGTATCGGGTGGTCTACCAAATACCCCTCATTCGTGAAATAAGTTGAATCGTTCTTATCGAGTCGGATGCTGTCTAATCTTCTGACTCTCCTCAGTTTTGGTGCATCTCTTGTTTCCATTGGTCTTATGCCCTCCTTTTCTCATGGCTTTCTCTTCTTTGGATACATGGGCGATAGCCATGTCTGCGGTTCTGTCCGTGTATCCTTCCTTGTTACTCATCAGAGCCTCCGCTGTCTGCGGAGCCATCGGACATAAGTTCCGTAATAGCAAGAGTCAGACTCTGAATATGTGCAACTCCATCGAGTCGTATCATATCGAGGGTCTGAGCCGCTTTGTTGGAACCGTCCGGCAGGGATGCCAACCTATCTGTGCATCCGATGACCGTATCTGCCTCGCCTTTCAGTGCAAGGCACAGGTTTCTGATTGCTTCATCCATGTTCTATACCTCCAATCTACTTGATAGTGATATTCACGCTGTCATCCACTGGAAGGTTCAGCGTGTTCTTGTTGAATACAGGTCTGCCGATACATCGGCACTGGTAATCTTCTCCCGGGTGGCACGAACGACCATCTGAATTTGTAGGAGGAGAACTCCAACTGAACTTCTTGCCGTTCAAGGACCTGTGGCTTTCTCGGACACGCTCGTCTCCGCAGGTACACCATATATACTCCGTGATGCCTGCGTCCATTTGCTGATACCGTTGTATCTGTCCGTTGAGTTTGGCAGTTTGGTCTCGGGCAATCAGAGTGGCGTGCCGCTTGCTTATCCGATACACCCTCTGAATATCCTTAACCATTCGGGTTGTGGTCCTGCCATTCGTGTAGCCGTCATAAACAATGTCTTTCATCTTGTCGAGAGTATCTTCCGGAATAGTTGAGATGAGGTCTACATTCTGCTTGACCCATTCCAGTAACTGCTCCGAATAGAACTCCCCGAGGTAATAGTCCTCTCTGATGTCGATACCGAGAGTTGCTTTGATTGCTCGCTTCCACTCCTTGACGGTCAGCTTCCTGTTGAGATGAGCCAGTGACTCAAGTCTCCTCCTTAGACCAAATCCAACCGTCTTTTTCAACAGGTTTGATTTCATCCTTGTGAACAGTTCGTTGACCTTTAACATTAAATCAGTGGCTGCATCCATTCTCCGGTTGTCAGCCACCAATTCATCTCTGTTTGCCTTGTACGACTCCTTGAGTTCCGGAAGATTTTCTTCCAGTTCTTCCTTGAGGAGCCGCATATATTCATTTGTCATCCGCATATACTCACGTTCTGCCGCTTCCGGTATCTGAGGTGTGTACTTGCTATACAGGCTGTCGTGTCCGTAGAACTTCCTGCCAACCTTTCGGATTGTCTGCTTTCTGATTACTTCCTCATCCACGAAACCGCCTCCTTATCGCCCGAGCAAATCCTCGAGCATCTTGAGTGACTCCTCGAATGGAGGAAACAGGAACTTGCCCTTTAACTCTTCCAGTGACAGCCATCTCTCATTCAGCATCTCAACCCCATCTGCTTCCGGAGTTCCTGTGAATTGGTCTGTGAAATATATCATAGAATCGCAATATGAGCCTGTTCTGCTTTTATAAACTCCCAAAGGTAGAATGTTTAGGGGAACAATATTAAACTCCTCCTGTGCCTCTCTGAGTGCTGCCTCCTCGGGCGTTTCTCCGTCCTCGATGTGACCGCCCGGTCCGCAGATACCTTCCGATGACCTGCGGCTTGCACATAGGATTTTGCCATTCTTGATAACGAGGACTGCGGCTCCTCCATAATCTGTGCCATCCTCCGCTTCGCTCTTGAACTGCAAATCGAAGTCATCGCTCTCGGATGTTCCCGACATTTCTGTCGGGGAGAATGTATCTTCCGGCAGATTGAGGTCATCTTCTGTGATGACCTCCTCGATGTCGAACTCTCCCTCAGTTGCAAGGGAACTTCTGACCTCTGATGGGTCAAGCACACCGGAGTCGATATAAACCTGTGCTGTCTGAGCCTTGGTCTGTTCAGTGGTTGCTTTCTTCTGAGCAATGTCTGCCTGCTCTGTGTCGGACAAGGACCACAGTGCAGCAAACTTCATCTTGTACTTAGGGATTTCCGGTATCTTCCCCTCAATCAATCCCTGTTTGAGGATGAGGTCGATTACTGTTCGGGCATTGGCTTTCATGTTCTGCTTCTGAATATTCTCAACCATGTTATAGTAGTTCTCGAGGTCGCTGTCTCCGGTGGCATTCATTCCTGCCGGGGAGCGACCGAACAATATAGTCTGTGGAATGTTCGTTACTGCTGAAAGCATATTGCAGGTCGTATCAATGACATCTTTGACTCCCGACATCTGCAATGTCTTGAAGTCGTAGTCCTCTCCCTCAGCGTCAATCGCCATTGAGTTGAGGATGCCTCGTGCCATATCAATAACCTGTAATCTTTGGAGAACTTTGTTTTCTCCATCTTCCGTACTAAGCAGGTTGGCAAGGTTTTTCATCTTGTAGATTGCCTGTACTGACCTTTCCAGTAACTTAGTGCCATTCGAGTGAGATGTAATGCACTCTCGCAATGCCCGCTTAATCTTGACATATTCCGGCATCCCCCAATATCTGTATATGGAATTGGTCGTCTGCTCCGGAAGTCTGCCGTTTCTGAATACCAAGCATCTTGAGTAATGCACCGTGAAATATCCATACATCGAGTAGATGTGGTAATACTCCGGCTGTCCGAATGGCTTGTCGCTGTGCATCGTGTCGAAGAAATGGAAGTTGTACATGGTCGTGTAATCTTCCTGTATGACTGCCCTTTCAAACACCCTCAGTTCTTCGATGGTCGTGACCTTATCCCAATTCAAAGGTTCCTCGAGTCCACCTCCGTCATCGCATAACATAACAATGAGCGAACCTCCATAGAGTCTCGCCCACTTCTCTGCTGTTGCAAATTTGTCCTCGAAATCCAAGTCATCCAGTCGCTTATCGACATACTCGGTAATATCTTCATCTCCATAGTCGATGTCAAATCCATGCTTCACAGCCTCTTCGGATGGTCGGTCGATTATCTTAGTGAACAGACCGTTTCCCTCATACAATCGAATGAGTTCGAGGTCCGATACCACAGGTTCCTGCTCGTAGGTGTATGCAGTCGAGTTATCCTGTGCTGTGCCATACTTATTAAGCAGGTTCGTGTATCCGTCCTGCCGGAACTTTTCTTGAGTTCCTTCGATGATTGCCGCTCCTCGCCTTAGCTTATTCATTTGGTCGAGTTTGGCTTTCTGCTGTTCATCCACTTGTCTGTTCTCCTTTCTGCAACAAAAAAACAGCCTGTAAATTCAGACTGTGATTGTGCTTCATAATATCCTGTTTGGCTTTGTTACCGCCCTGTGCTGCCTTTTGGCATCTTTCGATGGAGAATTTGTTATCCATGCAAAAAGGTTTCGTTTCTGCCTTTATATGAATGTCTCCCATTACAGGAGAGCATCAATATCAAATGTGTTGTTCGTCAGTTCGTTAAAGGAATCTGATGACGCATCTACCATATCATCGTGTTTTGACTCCGGGAACGACTCTAACTGACTGAAATACTCCTCATTCCAATCTCCGAGGAGAACTTCGACATTGCCATTCTGCCATTGTGCGGCGAATGGTGTTGCTCTCAGTTCCTTGCTACCGCTGACTGGTAGTGTCTTGACATTAAAGCCGGACAGTAATTTGACATACTGCCCTGCGAGGACCTTGCCTGCCTGTCCGGGGTCTTGAGGAACTCTGACGATGTACTGGTATCCATACCTCTGGCGGTCGATGAGTGCCGTGTTGTAAACCAACTTCTCGACATCTCCGGCTTTTATCCTTTGGTTGATAACATTCAGAACGACTACCGTTCCTCCTTTTCTCAATCCCATAAGAACTCCGGCTGTCAAATCGGCATCTCCATTCTCATCCTCATCGGTTGCAGCCAAATCCCATGCACGACACCACATGATGATGTCATTCGGTGCCTCAGCAATGATTGTAACCTGTGTCCTCTTGAAGTACCGTCCTGCCTGTGCCTTAATCTTCCAGTTACCATAGAGCAGTCGTTCCATATCAACCTCGGTCATGGCTTTCAAGTTCGACAGGTACGATGGGTCGGATGTCATCAGAATCTTGTTATCTTCCAGTCGGCTCGCTATGAATGTTACGGACTTACAATCAGTAGGAGGAATATCATACTTCTCTGCCAAATCTTCGGGCGAATCTCCCCAATAGATAACATCGTTCAAAACACACATATACCGGACAACCCCGCTTCGTTCTCGAATAGGGTATCCGGTATCTTGGTCTATCCACCATGATATGAAATCTGCCACCCAACTATCTGAGTCCGGGTTACAGGTGGCACGCACATACGGTTTCACGCCGCAGGTACTTCGGTTTCGGGATAGCATATACAGGAACTGATGCTTGGTAAAGTGTGTCAACTCATCAAAGGCAAGATATGCAATTTCAGTACCCTGCCACGCAAGCAAATCCTCCTCTCTATCCAAGTGGGCGAATGTCAACTTCGCTCCGGCATCGAACTTCCAATGGAGTTTCGGCGTCTTTCGTTGGTGTGCATCCGGCACTTGCGAGAATATCTTGGTACTGGCATCCCACAAACCACCCTCAGCGGTAATCTGTGTGAAATTCTTTCGGAAGATAACAGCACCAAATCCTTTGACATCCTTGTGTCTCAATGCCTCGAGCAACAGTGCGTAGGTCTTGCCTCCACCTGCCGCACCACCATAAATAACAATGTCGGCTGAGGATGCCATGAACATCGTCTGAGGACCTGCCTGCGGTCCGAGAACATTCTGCTTTGGTTCATCCCTGCCGTTCTCCGGTATGAGGATTGCCGGATACTGTAACTCAATCACATCCGGGTCATCTGCCTCGATGTATCCGAACCTGTTCAGTTCTCCTGTCAGTTCTCCTAATACACGAATAGCTGAGGTGTCTCCCTCGACCATTGCTTTCTGTATGAGTCTGACAACAACTGCGGCTTGGTAGGTCATGTCATTCTCTTCCAAACCCATACGAGCGAGCGTGTCTCTGACATTACCCATCTGCTCCGAAACTGTCGTCTCCATGATGCTTTTTGCCATGTCTCGCATCGTTTTTTTCTGCCTGCGAACCTCCGCAGATTTCAGACCGCCTTTCCTACCACGCTCCCTTGCTTCCTCTTTGGTTCGCACCGGAACTAAATTCTGTGTGCCGGGATGCTCAGATGACGCATTTTCGGTAGGTTTTTCTGCCTTTTTCTTAGCCACAACTCGCTCACCACCTTTCCTACATACCAAAATGGAGCCGATATAGGAACTCGCTTCGCTCCTATTCGACTCCTTGATACTTTCTTTGGCTATTCAGTTTGGGCGGCTCACGCCCCATACAGGCGACTTACTACCTCCTTACCTTCGACTATCGCCTTGGGGATGTCTGTTCCTATCTGTCTGTAAAACTCCGGATGAACAATGCACTCATACGCTCTGCTCATCTTGTCTCTGTCTGCCACCGTGATATTGATTCTAAATCCTTTGGCTATTCTGAGTGCTTTCTTGAAGTCTCCCTCTCGAACTGCCTCTCTGACTATATCTGTTTTCTTTATCATAACGACCACCTCGCATTTGTTTTATTTGACGGTCGTACGATAACATAGCCTCCTGCCAAGTCAATAGAAAAATCAGTATTTATCTTGAATTTTATCCACAGGGTTTCCTTTGCGGGTCTTACTGTATTCGAGCATCTCCCGATACTCTCCCTCGGTACACAAATCATGCAGATGCTTGTATTCGTATCGAGGTTGCCAACTTCCCTCATCGAAGAACGATACCTGTAATGGAGATAATGCCTCCTGCTCCACTAAGTTCATTCCCCAATCAGTCTTTCCCGCTTTCTTCCCTCTTATGGTGTGAACATCGTAAACCCATTCCGGTACAATGTCATCCGGGAGATTGCAGTTTCTGATGTCGATAAACTCGTGGTCATCCCATCTCACAAGGAACTCTGCATCCATAATGTCATTTCCAATAGTGCTGCTGAATTTGCCACATATCTGATACATGAGTACCATGATACCTTTGCAGATGTAGATTTCATCTCTCTTATCCAGTCCTTTGTTCTTGTTTACATAATCATCAGACTGTTTCAATGAAACAATCTCCCTTGTCGGAATGCCTTTACATTCGTTTCGGGAGATTACATACAATGTTTTCCAAGCGTAGGATAAATCAGTCTGTCTCAGATTATGAATGGCATACCCTGCCAGTTCCATATCAAGGGTTCTGATTCCTTTTCTGAGATATGCCGCCCACATTTCACACTTGGTTTTCTTATCATCATCCGGATTGATAGTAAGTTCTTCATCGCCGGGAATAGAAGTCATATCGAATATAGACATCTGTTCTCCCTCAAATGAGGACTCGGGAACTTCCCATTCCCCTACCTCTCCGCTGATGTTCTTAATCTCGAGAGCGTCATCTGCTACACTCTCGATTTCCCTTACAGTCTGTTGTACAAATTCCTTTGACAACTCGCCCGGGTCTGTAACATAGGTTTGGAGGACGAAGTTGCAGGCATAATAGCAAGCATCTCTGCTCTTTTTGGCATCGCATAAAATCGTAATTGCCTGCGATACATACCGGGTGTCTTTCTCGTATCCTTTTCGGTTACGGTTTCTGACATCATCGGTGTACCTCAGAGCAACTATCTCCTTTGCCAAAATACCCCAACAATCCTCGCATGATACGGTCATTATTCTATTCCACAGCATTGTGTGGTAGGAGCCGAATAATTCCATTGCTGCATATCCTGCCCTTTCCTTATCTCCCCTGCGGATTGCTTTCTGCAAGAGAGATGCCATCGTGAACATATTGTGACCGCTTCTTGTTTCTAATCTGTAAGCCATAATAGACCTCCTTTTCCTTTAACTTTGGCGTATCGTAGCATAACCTCCTGTAAAGTCAAGGAAATATCAGTAAAAATAAGAGGTAGTTCCGTTTATTTACGGATGCTACCTCCTAACCCTCACATATATCTTGTTGGTCTTTAACTGATAGTCAAAATATTTGCCCCACTTGTGCTTCATCAACTCGAAACTGGCTATTTGGTCGTTTCGGGTCTTTTGGGAATTTCCTCCGGAATTTACATCCGTTGCTCCGTGGGAACACAGGTACTTCGGCTTGAGGATGATTCTGTTCTTGAGCAGTTCCTGTAATACTGCATCCGTATCGCAACAGTATCCAATCTTCTCATCGAACCTTGCCTTGTAGGCTTTCTTATTGAACCATCTCAATCCTCCGGATGTTCCTGCAAAGGTAAACTCCTGTGCATAGTTCCACGGTGCGATAGACGCATCCACTGCTCCGTATCCTATGTCGAGGTCTACCATCAACTGTGCAATCCTTTCCAGTTCCGATGTGATAACCTCCGGGTCCGTAATCTTCTCATTGAAGTCGAGCCTGTATATGAGGTCGTTCATATCATCATCTATCATTGCGATTACATCTTCCTCTGAATTATCTACAATCCAGTTCACAACCTTGACGATGTTGTTTATCTCCTCATCCGGTACTGCAATCAGATTTTCTTTCGGGATGACCTTGAGGTATTCATCCTCCTCAGACTTTCTGACAACCACTTTGTAGTATTCCAGTAACTTATGAGTGGTAATCGTGGCTGCTCTCTTGTAACTCGGTATGTAGATACCAAACTTCCTTTTGTTCATAGCCACACCTCCGGTATTCTAAATCCTGCATTGAAGATATAATCAATGACGCTCATGTTCGGCAGGAACGGTTTGTATTTTCTCTGATACACAACTGGTTGATAATCAGAATAAACGAGGTTGATGCCGTTCTTCCGGTATCTTTCCTCGTCGTGGTACGCTTTCGCTCCTGTTCCGCTGTAATATGTGTCAGCCTTTGCAATCTTGCACATCTGTAATATCCTGTCATCCTTATGGCCTGTAATTCCAAGTTCCGATGCCATGATGACTTCGGTCTTAATTCCAAATCTCCTCAGAATGTAGTATATGAGGTTGCTATTCAGTTCCACGAGCCGCAGGTCCTCTCTCGACAGAGCCTCAATCCTGTCGATTATCTCCATGCCCTCTGAGAAGTGATTCGCCCTTGCGTACGCTTCCTTTATGGTTCTGCATATCTTTGGCAGATTTCTCATCGGGTCTGATATGGAAATGTCGCACAGTCTCGAATCGTGATGAGCGTTGACCGGAACCGTAATCTTCTGCTCCCCTGCTTTGGTCTGTATCCGGTTCCAGTTGTGCATCCCTTTTTTGGAATAGCACACATCATCAGACAGAACCAAGACATCGCTCTTGAAAGCCTTGTAGAAAACTCCCATATACGGCAAAAAGTTCGGCTGATGTGATGTAAGTATCATTCAGCCACCTCCCTTATCAGCATAAATGCCTCCGCATACTTCTTTCCTACCGTGACTCCCCTGTGCTGTGCAAGTGCCTTGATTCCTTCAATGGACCTTGCCGCAGGATACTCTCTCAACTGAGACTTGTATCCCTCCATTGCCATGAGTTTGAAGTTTATCTGCTTCGTGATGTCCTCATAGACGTTCGGGATAAATGCGTTCTGCGTATTCGGAATATTCCAGTCTGTCTCAGACAGGACTTCATACGCAAGGATTCTTTTCACATTGTTACTTCCATTCGGTCTCAGTGCCACCATTGCAGCATCTGCTACAATCTGATGGTCTCGGTGCATATCTCCTCGATGTGGAATGAAAACTTCATCCGGTCGTATCACATCGACCACATCTGCCAAGATTTCATTCAGCCTGTATTGAGGAATGGTGTCGAGCCTTGCTGTCGGCAGTGCAATTCTGATGAAATGACCTACGCCCACATTACTGTGAGCAATCTGCATTTCCTTAAATTCCTGCTCAATGAACTTTCGGGAATACATCGGTCTCTTTCCCTCTGATACGATGCAGACCCATACATCGTCTCCTGCCTCTGCCCTTTTTGCAATTACGCCTCCACATCCAAGGATTTCATCATCCGGGTGTGGTGCGATAACCAATACTGTCATCTGTCTGTCCTCCTTTTGATTATCTTTGCCGGAACACCTACTGCCGTGCAGTACGGCTCGATGTCTCCGAGGACTACCGCCCCTGCTCCGATAACTGAAAATTCTCCAAGTCTCTGCTGACCTATGCAGCAAGCCATACTGCCGAGGTAGGCACCATCTTCCACGACTACATCCCCATTCATCACGGTCGCTGTCGCTATCCGGGTGTGGTTCTTAATCGTGCAGTGATGCTCAATCAAAGATTTGGAGTTTACCATGTTGTTGTCTCCTATGACGGTTCCAATATTGATAACCGCCAACTTCCCAATAAAATTGCCTGTGCCTATCTTGACCGAATCAGAGATGAGTGCTGTCTTGTCGATGATGTTGATTGTCTCGAGACCTAATCTCTTGGCTTCCTCAAATTGCCTCTTCCTTGGTTCTGTATCTCCTATGGATATAAAATAGGCATAGTCTCTAAAATTGAAAACCTCCTCGATTGTGGCTGCTAAAATAGGTTTTCCCATGTGGTATCCCTTTTTATATTCATCCACGAAACCGATGAGGTCATATTCTTCCTTTGCCATAGAGTCATATACCGACTCTGCATATTCTCCGGCTCCAACGAATATCACTTTCTTCATTCCTTGGCACCGTCCTTAGCCTGTAAATCTTCTTTGGACTGGATTTGATCCTTAATCTTGTCGTACCATATCGCCCTTGCATTTATCTTTCTCTTCGAGATTGCAACCTTTGCACCCTCGATGCCGAGTTTTCTGATGAGGTCGTTATAGTCGAGTTCATTCTTGCAGACAATCATCACATAGTCATACTTCTCATAATGGATGAGTTCCATCTCCGGTATGCTGCGTTCTTCCATCTCTTTCTTGGTTGCTTTCTCAAGTCCGAGGTCAACCGCAAGGTCTGCCGTCCAGTCTGCCAGTAAGTCCATATCCCAATCTCCGGAATGGGTGTTATCCTTGATGTTGATTGCTCGAAGTTCTGCCTCCGAGTAACCGATGAGCCTCTTACACAGGATAACTGTGTCCGGGTCCATCTCTTTGATGACGCTCAGTCTCATATTCCCACCGATGATATTGTCGTTCTCATCTATGATGAATGAGCCGAAGTCTCCGAAAGTTTCGATGCTGTTCCGGAGTTCATCTTTCTTCTTTTTGGTAATCTTTCTCGGATTTCCAAAGCCTGTTTTGACATCTCCCGCTCTCATTTCAACGGTTTCAATTCTTTTCTCTGCCATAATGTCATATCCTTTCTGTAAAAATGCTGATTTTCGTGATACAATGATGACATCTATTCTTGAGAGGAGGTGTCATCATGTATAACGGAGACGAAAAGTTAATCAGTGACGGCGTGTATCTGCCATATACAATGCTTAACTTTTGGCAGTGGTCTCTCTCAAACATCCAGTTCGGTATGACGAGAGGAACTTTTGCCGATTTCATTGTGCGATGCTCGCTCGATAGCGGCGGTATCGTCACTCGCCCCGACATCGGTACAGGTTTTGAGCCGTACGACCTTGAGGGTCCTGTGATACCGTCTACCGGGAGAGTATCTCGCATAGAGGTCAAATCATCTGCATATCTCAATTCTGAGACCTGCAAGTATTCGGAGAAAGCATCTTTCAGCATCGCTCCTGCAAGAGTTCCTGTTGATGGCGATTACAAAAAAGACTCGCCTCAGCAGCGGAACAACGACCTCTATGTTTTCTGCCTCTACACCGCAACAGACAATCGAAGAAACATTCTTGACCTGTCTTGGTGGGAGTTTTTCGTTCTGCCTACATACCGGATTGAAGAAAACGAGAGTCTGTGCAAGCAGAAAACCATTTCCATAAAGCGTGTCAAGGAACTATGTCCTACGCTTTCATTCGATATGCTGTGCAATGCAATCGTGGAGTCGTGCAACTCCATTCCTGCAAATAGTCAAATAGGTTCTACCCCCCCCCGAACATCCGTTCAGTTTTGAGGTGTAGACTCGAGCCGCTTTTCTCTCTTGAGATGGCGGCTTTTTGCATAAAAATAGACTGCCTCCGGGAATTGAGACAGTCTTGCTCGCTAACGCCAAATACAGAAATATCCCGAACGATTTCTCGCCGGGATACTCATGTCGTCTTTGGGAAGAAGAACTACATGGCTCTGCATTTGGATGACATTATGGGGTCTGTTGGCTACTACCATACTATCATTGGAATATTCCAATTTCAACCTTACATTTTTCTTACATTCCAATTCAGTATGTATTGTGCGTTTCGTATAGCCGCAGGGAGCGTTTATTTCCTACATTCCGAGCAAATATACCGCCAATATCTTACAGGCTATTCCTATGTCTCTGTAAACGATTTTCTCACTGATGTTTTCCATCTCAGCAATTTCTTTTACATCATGTGCCTCGTCATCAATATACATTGCGTGCAGTTCTCTGTATCTTCTCTTCGCCTCCTCACTTGAGGAATTGTCAGCCTCTTTCTTATACAGTGCCATAGCCTTGTCGATAGACTGTATCTCGAATGAGTCTCTTTTTCTTTTGTTCTCAACAGACCTTATCCTGTTGTCTGCTTTCTCAACAACATCAAGTCCGCTTCCCATCAAATCTCTCACAAACGCCCATCTCAGTTCAATCTTCTCATCCTCTGTGAACTCTTCGGTCTCTGCCAGTGATGCTTTCACCCTGCGGTAGGATTGGAGTTTCTTCTTTGTGATGCGAACATTCTCATTATCTTTACGCTTCTGAGTTTTCTGTTCTTCGGAACGATATGCCTCAACCGCTCTATCGGCTGCAATGGCTGCTAAGTCGTTGAGTTGTTCCTGTGTTAATGAATATCTTGCCTCTTTCATCAGCCGCCTCCTTGACTTTCTATGCCTTATAGCATATAATTTTTCTTACCAGTATTGAGTCGCTAAGTGAGGCGGCTCTTTTTCTTTGTCATCTTCTATGGTTTCTCGCATTCGGGCAAGTAGCAAAGTGAGAAACATATCCAAATCCAGTTGCTTCATCTGCATTGATGCCAGTGACGCAGGCGACTACATCGCCGCCCGGTGTCACAATTCTTTCCTTGCCATGAGGGTCAGTCTTATAATTGACAATCTTCTCATTCACAGGCATGGACTTTCCCGACTTCATCTTTATAAATCGGATTTTGGCTCCGCAACTCCTGCATCTTCCTTCGTTTCCGTACATCCTTCCGCCTTTCTGCTCGCATCCGCTGCGGCTGCACATACCGCCATAGCATCTTCGAGTCTGATTGCAAGCATGATATTCGTCTGCACATCTCTGATGGAGAATGTGCCAGTCTCTACGCTTGCAGATACATTTGCCTTTGTCTGTGACTGCTTGAATGGATAGCCAGTTTTCTGTCTCTTCTGTGTGAACTTGGTTCTCACGCAATCAGTTCTTAACTGAACACCATCAAGCGGACCATTCTTCGGATTGTCATTCTGATAAATCTTATTATCTTCCATTACTTTCTCCCTCCGAAACGCTTTTTCTTAGTAGGGTTCATCCTGCGTGATGCAGGATGTCCTTTCTCTCTCCAAATCTTGTCAAAGAAGTAATGGAACATATCTGTTGTTCCGCTTCTCTTATAACTCTGATTTCTTGCTACTTCTCTTGCTAACTTTCTCATCGTGTCGTCTCCTTATCTTTGCTCGCTGATAATTCAGCCATGCCTTAATCAATTTTACAGTTACCCTTAACATCAATACTCCTCCGGGTCATCGTATCCATAGTCATCCCCAAATTCGTCTGACATATCTTCCTCGTCCTGTGGACCGTCCTCCGGACTTCCATCGGACTCATCATCTTCCGGCTCATTCATAGGGAGTGCAGGGATTTTTCTTCCCTCGAGAACTTCGCCCTCAACAACTTCCGCATCGGTCGCAGGCTCCTGTGCGTTCTGAACCTCCATGTCAAAGATGCTCATTTGGTCTCTTCCAGTAATAGGTCTGAGTACATACTCGCCTTTTTCATTATCCCAAATCATCTCCATGCCATCGCAGTTCATATCGCCTTTCTGCTCATTCTTGATTTGCAGAACCGAGCCAACCTTATGCTGAAACTTCGGAGTATGTACAATTCTCATATCTCCCTCGATGTTCGGGTCTCTGTTCTGAACTGTCTCCTCTGTGAATGACACATCAATCGTGATTGTCATTTTTCCCTCGAGACTGCCCTTTTCCGCCATGTTGGCAAGCAGTTTCTGTAATACTTGGTCTGCATCCGTTCTTAACTTCTTGAATGTGTCATCCTCGAAATGCAGTGTCGTTTCCTCAATGAAACTTCCCATACTATTTTTCCACCTTTCCAAATTGAATATTGTTCTTTATCATAAACTCCTTTACAGACAGTATCTGAGCCTTTGTTCCTCTAATCGTGAACGATGCCTTATAAATCTTGGTGTCAGTATCCTTGTCTGCAAACGGGTCTACAACCTGTGCATCCTTTGACTGTTCCGGTACGCTTTCCGGCTGTCTTGGTACATTTTCCGCAGGAATTGATACGCTTTCTGTGACTTTTGGTACGCTTTCTGCCTGCTCCTGCACATTTTCCAGTTCGGTTGGAGGATTGGTAGCCTCTGCCGCTTTGGCTGCTTCCTGCTCTCTCCTGCGTTCCTCAGCCTCTTCTCGAGCCGCTTTCTCTTCCTCTGCCTTGCGGTCAATTTCTTTCATTCTGCCGACCTCACTGAGAACCGATGTCATATTTCTATCCTTGCGGAAGTAATAGTCCTTAGCGTACGCTCTGTACTTCTCTTCAATCATGGTTTCGATTGCTCTGAGGTCTGTATCTGTTCTGCTGATTTCCTTGAAAATCTCTTCCTTGCAAGACTTGAGCGATGCGGTCTTATTGAGCCACTTCGGATTGAAAATCATGTCAAAGGTCAGAACATCCTCCAATTCTCCGATGTTCTCCTTGAAATATGAAATCAACTCCTGCTTCTTATCTTCTTTGACCTTTTCCTCGTATGCCAACAACTGCTCGTCAATCATCGCTATCGGCTCATCTATCATAGCCACAACTTCCTTGACCTCAGCCTCGAATGCTTCATACGGAGCCATCAATGCTTTCTTGACCTGTATTCTTCTGTCGGAAATATCCTTTCTCGTGGCATTGAGGGTTGCCCTGTCTTTCTTGGCATCCTGCATCTGCTCCTCCGTGTAGGTCAAGCCAGTGTACTGCTTCGTGATTTCCGCAACAGCATTCATAATCTGCTCTTTGTTCCAACCGATTTTTTGAAGGAATTTTCCCTCATCCGGCTGACTGATTACCAGTGATAATTCTTCCATAAATGTCATCCTTTCTGTATTTGTTTTATGACGACCTCAACTCTCGGCTGCTCTGAGTAAAACTTTCTCACTTGAGCATCTACCACCGCTGAGTCATCGTGATATGCCACCAAGTTTAGGCTGTCGCAAATTATCTTCCCAATATTGTCGAAGTCCGGTTTCTTGGTTGGGCGAATATCCTGTGCCAACATTGCAGCCTTTTTCTTCTTGCTTGCCGATTTCGGAACTTCATAAAATGCAAATATCCTTACATCGAGCATTGCATCATCGGGGAACATATAGCCATGTGCCGTCTGAGAATAATACAGTTTCACGAGATTTTCGTACTCGACCGTTTCTTTCGGCGTATATGCTGTGCTAAACTTCCCTCGGTTTACCACTCTCGGTCGCTGCTTGCCGAATGGCTTGCCGGGAATGGTAAATCTTATCTCATTCATCGCTTCCATCCTCTCTGTACACCTTGAGGAAGTAGTCGATAGTCTTTCCGGTCTCGGTTTTCTTTCTCTTGCCCGGACCAACTGTATAGCCGTTCTCGTGGAGAATTGCTGTTACTGTTTTTCTATCCTCGAGTTTGGCAATACTGATTTCTGCAATCATTTTCAGCATCTTCATCCCTCCAATATCTGTTTGGTTGCTGCATATCGAGATGCCGCCTCCCTTTTTCTCCAAGAGAGACCGCTTACCTTGACCGGATAGCACATCTCGAATATCCTGTCATAAATTCTGTTGTATCGAATATCCTCACAGTTCTTCATCTGCTCCATCGTGAGGTTCGTTGTCAGTATGATTGGCTTGTTGCTTCGGTATCGGCTGTCTATGATGTCGTACACCCTTTCAAGGGAGTAGTCCGTTCCTCTTTCTGCCCCGAGGTCATCTATAATGAGCAACTTGGACTGGTTCATTTTCTCAATCTTGCCGTTGTCATCATCGAATGTTCCGACCTCCTTGAGTATCTTGATGAACGATGTCATTACAACTGATGTCCTGCGGTCGAGCAGTTCATTTGCAATCACTGCCGCAGCATAACTCTTTCCGGTTCCCACCGGACCCCACAGCAGCAATCCTTGATTATCCTCATACATCTTTTCAAAGTTCACGATGTAATTCCGAACTATTTTGAGGAGTCTTGCGTTATCGTCTGTCTCTGTGAACGACTCCAATCTCGCCTGTGACAGTTTGTCATCCATAAGGCTGAGTTTTCTCAATCCCTCTACGACCCTCATTTCTTCCTGTCGCTTCTGTTCCCTGTCGTAGGCATCCCGCTCTTTCTTCTCGCAGGAACACATGATATGTACTTTCATATCCCGAGTTCCTTCCGAACCGTCCATAAGCGGGAACGGTAAAATCTTCTGTGTCGGCTCTCCGCATACAGAACAATGCAGGAGACCGTCTTTTCCCATATTCTCTTGTCTTTCCATGTTATTCCTCCCAGTCTGCATACGGATTGTCGTCATTGTTTCCAATTGTAGTTACGGTCGGCGTGCCTGTTTTGATAAAATCAGCAAACGGTGTGGTGTCTGATAAAAAGGTCTTTGGATGCTTAATGAATTTCTGCTCCGTTCTCTCATTCAGAACTTTGGTCCTATAATTCTGTGCTGCTTCCAACATTTCAGCAGGAGACCAACCATCTTTTATCCTTGTCTTGTATTTCTTGTAGGCATCGCCTTTTCCAATTTTACGAGGATACACGCTCCACCACTCCTCGAAATCTTTCGTATATCCCTCAGCCTTGCTTTTAGTTTCCGGCTGTTGAGGAATTGTAGGTTCCGATGTGCTGATAGCAGGCTCCTCCTTTTTTACAGGCGGTGCTTTCTGCTGAGGTGCTAATTTCTTAGCGGCTCTCTCTCTGCGTTTTCGCTCCTTATCCTTTTCTCTTGCTGTCATAGCCTTATACCACTGTTCCTGCCATTCTCCCCAATCGTGGAGATACAGGTCTGTGTCAAGGTCTATCCAACCTGTCGTAATGAGCGCATCAACCGCCTTGAGCGGGTCGATTTCCTCATTCAGTCCAACATAAAGAACCTTTGCGATGTCTGCTCTTGTCGCTCCGATTATCTTGCCTTCACTGTCCGCATTGTTAATGCCCCACAGCCACAGCGTAACCAACATTCCAAGAGCCTCATTTTGACTGCAATTCAACTCTTTGGCGAGAGTTCTCAGTTTTCCACCTACCACCTGTTCGTGAACGCTTATCCACGCCATTGATAGATACCTCCTAAATTCCGGATGTAAGGTCGATAATGGAAATCGGTGCTTTTAGAACCCTGTTGTGCCTACAACAGTCACACAATTCGCATTTGTCCGGCTCCCTGTCTCCATTCTTAACCATCAACACTCTGTTGATATTTGCAGATACTACACTCAGAGCCTCATCGAGATAGTTCTGAGTAATCTGAATGATACGGATGTCCGGTTCATTCTCCTTTGTTACCGCAGCGATAAAGAACGGCAGTTTCTTTCCAGTATTGAGTTCAACAATCTTCTGATAGATTGCTCCTTGGATGTCGTATCCCCAATACCTTACAAAATCGAGGTATCCGATATCCTTGACCCATTTCAAATCCGTAATGGATGCCATCACTTTCAAATCCACAATGGCAACTCCCGGAATGTATGAGTCCATCTTGATTTTCCAGTCGCACCCAAACAGATTACCTGTCATAATTCGCTGCTTCTCTCCCGAGAGATACTTCATAAAATACTCGTCTCTTTCAATGCGGGCGATGATTTCCTCTGCTTTCTTATACGGTGCTTTCAGTTCGCCTTTCTGAGTGAAAATTTCCGGATTTCTTTTCTTGAAGTCATCCAGTGTTCCCTCGATGTATGAGTCCACATAGCTTCCGACCAACAACGCTGTCGATGGCTCCGGCTTCCACCTCTCCTCTAACTTTTCCATTGCTTCAAACTCACACGCCATCTTCCCATAGGTGCCGTTGAAGTCCTTGAACTGGCTTACGGACATATACGCCTTGTTGGCTTCCATTCCGTAATAATTCTCTGCTGTCAACTCCATAATGTCTCCTTTCTGCTACTGAGTGATGTCGAGTTCTTCCGGCTCGTCATCCTGTTCGCCGCTCTTATCTTCAATCTGAGCGAATGGGTCCTCAGCCTCGATAACATCCGGCTGATTGTCTCCATATTCCTCATTGCCATCCTCATCAAATGTCTTTTGGTCATCTGCAATCGCTCTCTGCATCTCAACAGACAGGATGCCCCACTTGCTGAGAAGCAACTTAATCACAGTTTTCTTTGCCATCGCATCGAAGTCCGTAGACCACTTACTGCTTGTCTTGTTGTCATTCAAATCATATCTGTACGACTGTGAATACTTCTTTGCGTGATTCGTTACCTCACTCTTGCTCATATACAGTTCTTTGGTAAAACCGGATACAAGGCGGAACCATGCGTAATAACCGACAATCTTGTCAGTCTCTCCATTCTCTCGCTGATGCGTCTGTGAGAAATCAGTCACAAACTCACACTCTCCTGTAATCGGGTTATACGAGCGAAGTTCGTCCTCGTAAACCTCCGAGCAATTCATCTTCTCGTACTGTCCAGTTCTGATTGCCAACTGGACAAAGCCTTTGTACATCATTTGGAACTGTGCAAGGTCCTTTTTAACCCACTGACCTGTTTCTTTATCCTTGAAACTCTTCTTATACGGAACCAATGCTGCAAATCCGAGATTGCTGTCGATTGGCAAGTCAAACGATGCTGCCACAAACGATGCTGCCATGATACTGTTTGCATCACACTGTTTTAACTGTGGCGATGCTGACACCACATTTACAATGGATGCCATGAACTGCGGTGCTTTCTTTCCAAGAACATCTGTAAATCTTTTCTTGACAGTATCCTCATTCAACAGTAACTTTACCTGCTGAACCGGACCAACCTGTCTCTTTGGCTGTTCTGCCAACTGCGTGTTTTCTGCCATCTTCTTACCTCCTTTATGACGCTGCCACGGAATAGCTTTCTCCGAACAGGTCGAATAATTCATTTGCTGTCATATCTTCTATGCACTCTTTGCATATCCCACCGTTCCCGGTGTCGTAATACTCATCGCCCTCGTAAATTCCCTCTCCGCATTCCTTGCATCTCATAAGCGGTACAGGTTCCGGAGCGTTAGGGCATCTCGGGTGGCACGGAAACTGTCTACACAAGCTGCACATTCGCAACCGCCTCCTTTTTCTTTACAAGTTCCATCGTCCTTTTGTTTATCCAACTTCTGAAACAAGCGTTTTTCAATTCATCCGGTAGCAAAAGCAAGATATATTCAGCGGGTGCGTCTATCAGTTCCATTTTTCTGAAACAACGCCTAACAACATTGTCAGCAACCTCATCCGGCATACCTGTCTGCCTTTGGAACTCGTCTACGATTTCTACCATCTTCTCTGCGATTTCTTGGTCTGACATCTTCGCCCTCCTCTCTGAATACTCCGAGTACATCTCTCACGATATTTGGTATGAGATATACCGCCATCAGAATTACCGGAAGAATAAAGAACTCGCCTCCGACTTGAAATGAGCCTCTCTGTCGATAGCAATATTCCATTGCTTTCCTTGTGAGGACGAGTCCTAAGACTATCCAAAACCAATTTCTGATGATATATCTTCTAATCTTTCTCATCGTCTCACTCCTTTTCTGTGTAAAAATAATGGTCTTGATGTTTGAACAGGAATTTCAGATTATCCTCATGCCATGTGGAGGAACTCTTGCTTTCAAAGTACAATGCACCTTTGCTTTCATCCCATCCCTGCATAACCATCTCGAGAGCCTCCCAACAATCATTGTTCGGAATGGTCTGTTCAAATTTTCCCTCAAGTACCGGACTAAACTGTCCATCATCGTAAATCACATCTTCCACGGTGTCCGGAAACTCATTGTCGCCCCATGCTCTATTCAGAACCACGAGCATTACAAGTGCTTTTCCCTCCGTATCTTGGTTTCCTGCCTCAGCCATTGCTATTTTTGCGAGCAGATAACTGTCGTAAGCATCGACTGTATCGTATGTGTATGTGATTATTCTTTCTTCCTGCACGGTCGCTTTCGATGTCTCCTGCGGTATTGATACAGGCTGCTGTGTCGGGGTTGCTGACGCTTCAATGCTCGAATTGTCTTTCCCGAAACTTGTGACGCCCACTGCGAGATATATTGCTGCTCCTATAACGGCTCCCATTCTCGCTTTACGCCGCAGGGAATTTATTTGCTTTCTTGTCATCATCTGCTCCTCCTTTCAGCGGCTGAGTAAACATTCCAATGTCTATTCCTGTGGATGCGTTCACTGCCGCCTCAAACTCTTCATCATTCATAATTCCAAATTCCTCTCTGAGGAAAGTTCTCAATTCAGCAGCACCCACTTAAACCACCTATCCTTTCAGAACCTTTTCTCCTGCGAGTTTCAACTCACTGATTGCTACCGACATCTCATCAAGTTTGCTGATAATTTTCTCGAGCGTAGGTTTTTCATCCTCTGAAATAACACCATCCGCTGCTATATCTACCAAATCTTTCTCAATGTTCTTAATCTCATTGGAGTCGAACTCTCGAATAAGTCTTAATGCAATGCCCTCTATTCCGCTCACTGATGTTGCCAGTGGAATATGCTTCCCGATAGGACATTCATATTTGCAATATCCAGTTCTTAACTCCGGGCAGTTATACAAATCTGCCATCAAGACAACTTTATCGACCGGAACAAACTTCGTTATTCCCAATTCGTAATCTGCTAAGGTCGATGGGGATATTCCGAGCATCTCTGCTGCTCCCTCACGGCTTGATAGCCTTTCGTTATACATTGCTGCCTGTTTCCTTGCACGAAAGTACACATTTTGGTTCTCTTTCGTACCGCCATTCCCCATGTTGTACTGCCTCCTTTCGGCTTATAATAATCTTAATTTAGCGAGCAGGCTGTTTCTGCGATATTGAGTACATCGCTGATTGCTTTTATCGCCGGTTCGGAAAATGCTCTTCCGTTCACGATAGCCGATGTGTACTCCCTTGTGAGTCCAACTTTTGATGCCAACTCAGCAACGGTCATATCCAATTCAATCAATCTGATTTTTGCCTGCTTGCACCACGGCGATAACACTCTTGCCATTCGATTTGCCCTCCTTCCTATCACGCTTTGTAATTTACATTTCGATAGTCGTGTGGTAAAATCGAATTGTATATTGCCATTTCTTAATGAATTGCGTGATGTAATTGCTTTACTGAATGTATTAGTGTTTTGTAATTTACGACTACATTCTAATTGGAACTTTCCAAAAAGTCAATAGATTTTATTGGAATTTTCAAATTATTTTTTGGAGGTGTCCTAAATGACGATTGTAGACAGACTCGTTGTTCTTATGGACGAGCGTAACTTAAAACCCGCTCAAATCACGAGAGAACTCGGTATCTCCGGGTCATCTTTCACTGACTGGAAAAAGGGTAAAGGCAGTCCTTCCCTTGATGTCGTTGTGAAATTTGCAGATTACTTCAATGTATCTCTCGATTACATTGTGCGTGGTGTGGATTTCAAAGACCCGAATGTGGATAACTCATTGGAAATTTCCAATGCTCGTGAACAAAAGTGCTTAAAGAAGTTCAGAAAACTGACTCCCGACCTACAAGACCGCCTGCTCATCTATGCGGATGGCATGATTGCCGCCATGCCCGATGATGAGTGCGGAGAAAAAAGATTGTCAGTATAAAAGACTATATCGAAAGAAGGAATGCTCATGGTATTCAACGGAAGCGAACATTTCATAGCAAACGGAGAAGAAATCTCCGTGACGATGAGTGATTTTTGGAAGTGGTCTTATCCGGATTTCCTTGATAACAGCCGCCGGAACACTCTTTCAAAATTTATCGTGGCTTCGTCCATAGGACAGTCCGGACATTTTCTGCCGGACGGCTCTGCTCAGTGGACTCCATACGATATGCTTACAGGCGATGGGTATAGATTACAAATCGAGGCTGCATCTTATTTGCAATCGCAGGATGAGGAACATCCCGATTTCATATCCTATCCGATAAGTGGGATGCCGGACGCTTATGTGTTCAGCCTTTACAAAGCTACTTCCCCATCCCAAAATCCTCTAAATCTTGACCTGTGGGATTTTTTCGTAATCTCCCGCAAGGCTCTAACCAAGGATAACTCATCAAGAAAAACTATCACGCTGCCAAGATTGCAGGAACTCGGCGTTTGGCAGAGCGATTACTTCGGCATATCCGAAGCAATATTAAAAGCATTGGATGTCTGATACCTCGGACATCCTTTTTAGATTGGAGATGATATTACATGATGCAGGATAGAACTGCTCCTGCCTCTACCAACAGGGTTGCCATCTATATCAGAGTCTCTACGACTCATCAGATTGATAAAGACTCGCTCCCTATGCAGCGACAGGATTTGATTGCGTACGCAAAACTGATGCTTAATACAGACGATTATGTCATATTCGAGGATGCAGGATATTCCGGTAAGAATACTGACAGACCAAAATTTCAAGAAATGATGTCTCAGATACGGCAAGGTGCGTTTTCCCACCTGCTTGTATGGAAGATAGACCGTATCTCCCGAAACCTCCTCGACTTTGCAACGATGTACAAGGAACTCAAGGACCTCGGCGTGGTGTTCGTATCCAAAAACGAACAGTTCGATACTTCTACGGCTATGGGTGAGGCTATGCTTAAAATCATCCTTGTCTTTGCTGAGTTGGAGCGAAACATGACTTCCGAGCGTGTTACTGCAACTATGATTTCTCGAGCGTCAAACGGTCAATGGAACGGCGGCAGGGTTCCGTACGGATACAACTACGACTACGAGACAAAGGATTTTTCAATCAATCCTATCGAGGCTGAGATTGTTCGTCTCATACATGACAAATATGAGGAGATGCGTTCTTTGGTCCGTGAGTCACGCTATCTGAACGAAAAGGGATTGAGGACTCGTGCCGGGAACCTGTGGAACCCTGTGTCGCTGCACATCATACTGCATAACATATTCTACTGCGGAGATTACCGATACAATGTCTTGAAAGAGGGCGATAGGCAAAAGGTCAAGGACGAGTCTGAGTGGATAACCGTTGAGGACCATCACGAGCCAATTATCTCCCGGGAGCAAAAAGAGCGTGTCATAGCAATGTTGGATGCAAACAAGCGACTTGACCGTAAGCGTAACACTTATCAGTCAGAAAAGTATGTCCATGTATTCGCAGGACTCCTATACTGCGGAAACTGCGGAAAGCCGATGGGAGCCACGCCTGCGGCAGCGAAAAAAGACTGGCAGTATTCCAAATACACCTGCCCTACCCGCAGAAAACTTGCCTCTGCCTGCAATGGCAAATTCACATCAGACCCTATCGTTGGGGAGTTCGTATTCAACTATGTTCTGAATATGCTGAATGTTCAAAAGAATTTTGCAGACATCCATTCTCCCGAGGAGTTGCAGGCTGCATTGCTGATTGGAAATACATTCTCCTATATCGACCATATAGATGAGGACGGTCTGAACGACCTTTTCAATATGCTTTCTTCCGGGAAAATAAAAGGAACTGTTTTCGGCAAGTCTGCCAAGCTAAAAAAGAAAAAGGTTGTCTCCGAACTATCGAAGCTGCGAAATGAAAAGCAGAAAATCGAGCGAGCCTTAGACCGACTCACAAAACTGTATCTATATGCCGAGGATGCAATGCCGGAGTCGGAATTTATTATTCAAAAATCAAAACTGACCGAGGCTTTGGATGAGGTCAACGAGCAGATAGGATTTTCAAATACGGACGAATGGAACCAATCTGTATCTGACGAAGAATTTGTCCGCAGGGCATCCGAGTTCATCATCGCTCAGAAACTCACGGATAGAAACTATGTGTCTTACAAGCGGCTTGCCACTTCTGTTGATACCGCCGTCATCAAGACATTCGTGCAGGGTATCATCGACAGCATCATCATGGATGCCGGGCAGGTAAAACAAATCATATTCAAAAACGGTCTGTCACACACTTTCATATTCAAATAAAATGAGCCGGGGCAATTACTGCTCCGGCTTTCATTCTGTGTTCATTATGCTGATACCTGTACTCCATTTTCAAAAATTGCTGCCACCCAGTATCCGTATTTCTCGTGACGAGCCTTATTTGAGTCCGTCTTGATAACTGCTGTTCTTTTTCCATTGCTCATCACATATACCGGAGCGTTCTTCTGCTCACTGAATTTCTTTGCAGCTTCGAGATTTGCCATTGCCTCAACCTCGTCAACATCTTCCTTCGGCTCTTCATCTGCCACTTCAACGACCTCGGAACTCATCACTCTGTAATATGTTCCGTACTGGTTCTTTCTCTCTGAGAGGACCGCTTTGTAGGTTTCATCTCCTGCAACTGCTGTTACGATGATGTTCTTTCCATCCTGCTCTGCTGTCTTGATTTCAACTTCCTTACCTACTGCCTTTGCGATTGCCATTACCATTTTATCGTTCATCATATCAATTACCTCCTGTTAGGTGTTTATGTTTTGTTTTATCTTGACTTTACGATAACATGGCCTACCGCCATTGCAAGTGTTTTCCGCATTTTTACAGTTTTTTTCGCCAAACAAAATGCCGACACCCCGCAGAGTATCGGCAATTTAATCATTTCTACCCAAAATGATGTAATTGAAAACTTTGATGACGAAATTGATTACTTCACAAATGTAAGATTTTGTGTCAAATAATCAGCATAGCATCTGTACTTGTTGTTCCAACAGCAATTACTCTGCCACCATTCTTTCTTGTATTATTAATCATGTCAGCAGCTTCCTGTGTAACAACATAGAATTCTGAATGCATATGATGATCAAGAATATTCTCTACCTTAACTGGTCTGAATGTTCCAAGACCTACATGAAGTGTTACTCTTGCAATATTAACTCCCATAGCCTTGATTTTTTCAAGAAGTTCTGTTGTAAAATGTAATCCGGCAGTAGGCGCTGCTGCAGAGCCTTCATGCTTTGCATATACTGTCTGGTATCTGTTCTTATCTTCAAGTTTATGTGTTATATATGGAGGAAGTGGCATCTGTCCGAGTTCATCAAGAATCTCTTCAAATATTCCATCATATGTGAACTGGATAAGTCTGTTTCCTTCTTCAACTATATCAATAACCTCTCCTATAAGCTTGCCTTCGCCAAAACTTATCTTAGCACCAACCTTAGCCTTCTTTCCAGGCTTAACAAGAACTTCCCATGTATCCTGTCTGTCTTCAAGTCTTTTAAGGAGAAGCACTTCAATAGCAGCTCCTGTATCAACTTTAGTACCTATAAGTCTTGCTGGTATTACCTTAGTGTCATTAACAACAAGACAGTCACCTGGCTTAAGATAATCTACGATATCTCTGAATATCTTATGTTCAATTTCTCCTGTTTCTTTATCAAGCACCATAAGTCTTGAACTTGATCTGTCAGACAAAGGATCCTGCGCAATAAGTTCCTCTGGCAGATCATAATAAAAATCATGTAAATCCATGTACTACTCCTTTCAAAGCAAAGGGGCGGCGCCACACGCCGCCCCTTTATCGACCACTGCAACATCCGGGTCTGTATTACTTTCTAAGCTCGATTCCGTCAGCCTCAAGGTCCTTGAATATCTTCTCCATTACTGGTGTGATATCCTTGTCCTCAAGTGTTCTGTCCTTAGCTCTGAATGCAATTGAGTAAGCAACTGACTTGAAGCCTTCCTTAATCTGGCTTCCTTCGTAGATATCGAAGAGGTTGTAGCTCTCTAATATCTTGCCGCCACGCTTTTCAATAATCTTCTCAACTTCACCAACTGGAAGTTCCTTAGGCATTACCATACTGATATCTCTTGTTACAGCTGGGAACTTTGCAATTCCTGTGAACTTCTTATCGAAGCTTGCCATTTCTGTAACTGTTGGAATATCAATAACAACAATATATGTTCTCTCACCGATTGAGTAAGTATCGGCAACATCCGGATGAAGTTCTCCGATGTAACCAATCTTCTTATCAGCGTAATATACATCAGCCTGACGGCCTGGATGTAAGAATGGAATACCAGCCTTAGCATCATATGTTGGCTTCTTCTTCATTCCAATCTTCTCAAGGAATTCTTCAATAACACCCTTCATTGAGTAGAAGTCAACGCTGCCGAAAGCTCCAAGTGTGAATTCAACTCTTTCATCCGGAAGCTCATTAACATCATCTGCTGCAAGGTAAACCTTAGCTAATTCATATAACTTAACATTCTTGTTTCTTCTGTTATAGTTAGTAGATAATGATGTAAGCATTCCGTGGATTGGAAGTGTTCTCATAACTGAGAAATCCTCTCCTAATGGGTTAGAGATTACAACTGTCTTTCTGTATACAGAATCAGCAGGAAGCTTTAACTTATCGAATACCTTAGGGCTCTCGAATGAGTATGTCATAGCCTGTGAGAATCCTGTAAACTGGGCAACCTCAGAAGCTGCATCTTCAATACTCTGCTCAAATGAAATCTTACCCATTGTTGTCTCTCCCTTAGGAAGAGTTGTAGGAATGTTGTCATATCCGAAAAATCTTGCAACTTCCTCTGCTATATCAGCATCTCTGTTAAGATCCTGTCTGAATGTTGGAATGATAAGCTCATTAGCGTCTTTATCATATTCAACTTCAAGTCTTTCAAAGTAAGAAAGCATATCTTCATCTGATACATCAGTACCAAGTAAAGCGTTGTATTTAGCTGGCTCAAATGGAAGTCTCTTCTTAGTTACAGGATCAGGATATACATCAACTGCACCACCTACAACATCACCTGCATCAAGCTCCTCGATAAGCTGGCATGCTCTGTTAATAGCTTCCATAGCATTCTCTGGGTCAAGTCCCTTCTCGAACTTACCAGATGCGTCTGTTCTTAAACCAATCTTCTTAGTCGTCTTTCTTATGTTAGTTCCGTCAAATGTAGCTGCTTCGAAAAGCATTGTCTGGACATCATCAGTAATCATTGAATTCTCGCCACCCATGATACCTGCAATACCAACTGGCTTCTCACCGTCACAGATAAGAAGTGTCTGTGCGTCAAGAGTTCTCTCCTGTCCGTCAAGTGTTACGAACTTTTCGCCATCAGTTGCTGTTCTTACAACAATCTTGTGACCTGCAATAGTATCATAGTCATATGCATGCATTGGCTGACCATATTCTTCCATAACATAGTTAGTAATATCAACGATGTTGTTGATTGGTCTGATACCTGCTGTCATAAGTCTTTGCTGCATCCACTTTGGAGATGGAGCAAGTCTGATATTCTTAACAACTCTTGCAACGTATCTTGAGCAAAGCTCTTTAGCTTCAATATCAACTGAAACCATTGTGTTAACATCCTCATCGTTACCTGTCTTAGTAACAACCGGTGGATTGAAAGGCTTTCTGAATGTAGCAGCAGCCTCTCTTGCGATACCGATAACGCTGTAGCAGTCTACACGGTTATTAGTAATCTCATATTCAAATACTGTATCATTAAGTCCTAAGTACTCTACCGCACTTGAACCAACAACAGCATCATCTCCAAATATATATATTCCTTCCTCTGGTGCATCCGGGAAGAATTCTCTTGAAGAACCAAGTTCCTCGATAGAGCACATCATACCGCATGACTCTACGCCTCTTAGCTTGCCCTTCTTAATCTTAATTCCATCTTCTGGAAGTGCGCCGCCGTCATGTCCTCCGGCAACTTTACCTCCGTCTAATACTACAGGAACCTTCTGTCCGCTTGAACCAACTTCAATGTTAGGTGCACCTGTTACAATCTGGACATTCTCGCTGCCAACATTAACCTGGCATATAACAAGCTTGTCTGCATCAGGATGTCTCTCAACTGAGAGAATCTGTCCAACTACGATTTTATCAAGGTTCTTGTCAAATGCATTGAAACACTCTACCTTAGTTCCTGAAAGTGTCATTGCATCTCTGAATTCCTGATCTGTACACTCAAGACCTGGAACCATTGCTTTTATCCAATTTAATGATGTATTCATATCGTCATTCTCCTTAAATATACTTTATCTTATTCCAGTCATTAGACCACTATATGAATCGATTTAGAACTGCTTTATAAATCTGATATCGTTCTCATAAAGAAGTCTCATGTCATCGATTTCGTACTTAAGAAGAGCAACTCTCTCAAGTCCTACACCAAAGGCAAATCCTGTATATTCTTCCTTATCAATTCCGCAAAGCTCGAATACATGTGGGTGAACCATTCCACAGCCGAGGATTTCAATCCATCCCTCGCCCTTACAGAAACGGCATCCTTTACCACCACATTTGAAACAGCTTACATCCATCTCGGCACTAGGCTCAGTGAATGGGAAATGATGTGGTCTGAATTTAACTTTAGTATCAGGTCCGAAAAGCTCCTTAGCGAATTCTGCTAAAGTTCCTTTAAGGTCTGCAAATGTGATTCCCTTATCAATTACAAGACCTTCTACCTGATGGAAGCATGGTGAATGTGTAGCATCAACTTCATCTGCTCTGTATACACGTCCTGGAGAAATCATTCTGATAGGGAGCTTGCCCTTCTCCATAACTCTTGCCTGAACAGGGGAAGTCTGTGTACGGAGTACTATCTTATCATTGATGTAGAATGTATCCTGTTCATCCTTAGCCGGGTGGTTAGCTGGTATATTAAGTGCCTCAAAATTGTAGTAATCATACTCAACTTCTGGTCCGTCAACTACTTCATAACCCATTCCGATGAATATCTTCTGGATTTCTTCTAATGCAAGTGTATTAGGATGCTTATGTCCTAACTCATCCCTCTTAGATGGAAGAGTAACATCTATTACTTCACTCTTTAACTGAAATTCTCTCTTCTTGGCAGCTAATTCTGTCTTAGCCTTTTCTAACACTTCTTCAATTGCCTGTCTTGTCTCATTAACAATCTGACCAACCTTAGGTCTGTCTTCTGGTGCAACATCCTTCATACCTTTAAGTACTTCTGTAAGTTCACCCTTCTTTCCAAGGAAAGCGACTCTGATATCATTCAGCTTATCAAGCGAATCAGTTTCATTAATCTGTGCTAAAGCTCTTTCTCTAATTGCTTCAAGTCTTTCTTTCATCCTTATAGCCTCCATACTTCTTTCGCTTTTTATCAATTATCTGCGTAAAAAGCCACTGTTAATTGTAACATATCGTTTTAAATTTGCAACCCATGATGTTAGTTTTGCGTCTATTGCCTGATTAAACTGTGTAAGATTACCGTCACCCTTGAGTCTGTCTATATCTTCAAGTTCTCTGTATTCATCACTGTATCTTGCATTATCCATAAGAGTCTCTAACTCTCTCTGTACAACATACTCATCTTCCTGCACATCCACATTGACCGGCTCTTTGTCCTTCTTAGCCATAATAGACGCGGCTATGCTGCATTTTTTTGATTCCTCATGCTGACCCAGTCTGTAAGCCTCGTTATAATACTCCACTGCCTTTTCATACATGAACATTCTTGCATATGCAGTGCCAAGATTATGATATACTTTGGCATAATCTGCTGCCAGCAGGTCTTTTCCCTTATAGTCCTTTATAATTGACTCATAACAGCTGATTGCAGCAAAATAGAAATCCGCATTAAGATAACCGTCGCCTCTCGCCTTAAGTCTCTCACACACACTCTGTTTTCCAAGTGTGTTAAGAATCTCCTTAAGCTGTTCTATCTCTACAACAGAATAATAATCTATTGACTTAAGAATAGTCACAAGTATCTGTGCAAGCGGAGCACCCGATTCCTTAAGCTTCTTAACTCTTGCTGCAAGCTCACCTTCACCCGCATCCTGCAGAAATTGTATAAGGTTATCGTCTATCAGGTCCTGCCCAATCAGGTATATATTATTGTATATGTAGTAACAGAGTTCTTCGGCTGAATACAGCTTTATATCAGTCTGTGGTGTGACATATGGCTTATCAGTTCTCTGACCCCTGCACAATATTATTTTCCCCATTGTATTCTCCATTCTGCAATGTTTTTCACATTTATCAGCTTCTTAATGTTAGTTCCCTGTGTATTACTTTACCTGAACTCTTTACAAATTCTCCGAATCCAAGGTCTTTAATTGTAATATTACATCTGTCTGCATCCATGAATTCCACATGTATTGATATTCTCGTTGTTCTGCCTTCCCTGAATGGAATCTCACTTATATCCACAACCTCATCATAACTTGTGTTGTCTGTGGTAATCACTTTGAAAGTAATACTTCTTATATCTTCAAGTATGCACTCTATTGTACGCCCGGCTAAAGTCCAGTTAACGCCCGGCCTTACCATTCTGAATCTCATAGGCTTTCCATATGATGATATGTCAAGTTCTATACCACATTTGACATGGTTATCAAGAAGCACGACGACATTCCTGAATATCTCAGGTCGTAACATATCCATAGCCGCAAAGCATGCACCTCTTGCAAAAAGATTCTGTCCTACAAATGCTTTTCTTCTTGTAACCATAAGCTTGGCGAATCTTTCCGGCAGCTTTTCAATGTCGAATCCCTCGCCGGTAAGATACGCAGCTGACACTCGCCTCCTGGCAAAGTAATCTTCTGCAAATGTGCATAATTCATTCTCAGCCCCGTCAATATTCTTACTTCCGTATACTTCTTTTAATACATCCGATGTATATCCTGTATGCTCCTGCAGAAGATAGCTTGTATTGTCACTCTTTCTTATGGCAAGATGGTCACACTTTAGCCCCTCCTGCGTATAATCCATAAGCACAACTCCCATGGAATGAAGTTCACTTTTCTGTTTATATGCATAATATGCAAAACTCTCAACCCTGCTTAATATCTGCCAGTGTCCTTTCACAGCACCACATTTTTCAAGGTCTGCCATCACCGCTGCAATCTCATCCCCATTGTAATCAGCAATTGTCACACATATGCTTTTAATCTGTGACTCTCCTGTGGCACGCATGCACTCGGCAATAACATTAATAAGATTAGTCTTCTCATGCGAATCTTCTGTAAGCTTTACAGACTGGACACTGCCAGAATTATGCGAATATACACTTGCCTGAATTCTTGTCCCGCTCAGGTCTATTCCTGCTATAAGTCCTCTCTCCTTATCCATATCTGTTATCCTCATTTCGCAATTGTAAACATTTCTCTTGTAACGTATTCCTCGACACTATAGCTGTGCATCTGTTTCTTAAGGGCAGCAAGCTCGTGCTGCTGTCTGCTTGCAAGGCACTCATTGAGCATGTCTGTGCGTCCTTGTGTATTCTCTCCAGATACATCTTTGAATTCATACACTACCGGCTGCATATCATTGTCTTCATCATTGACTGAAAATGTGTACTCAAGAACATCTCCATAGAACAGATGGAATCTGCATGTGAATATGCCCCATTCGTTGGATTTCATAACCTGTGTAAGCCTGTCGCCTCCGTTAATTGTGTACGATATTGTAACCTTATCTGCCGGAGCTGATATGTATTCAATAATTGTAAGCCCCTGCATATTATAAGGTATATCAAGCACTCCCTTGAATTTCTTATAGAAACTGTATATTCTGTCATTTTCACACAATTCATTAAGAACTGTCTGTGCAAGCTCTCTTTCGCTGTCATCTTCTTTAAGTGCCAGCGGATTCTTGGAGATGTTCTTAAGCCATGCCACATAACAGCACTCTGGCAGACCATACCCCTCTTTCATATATTCCTCTATAACACGGAATACAATGTCATTCGCTTTCTTCTGCCTGAGAAGATAGAATTGTGAATTGTATGAAAGATATGCTTTAACTATCAATTTGTCAGGCATTTTACTGTAATAATCTGTGAATACTTCTGTCAATCTTCCTGTATGAACGCCCGTGTACATCATCTGTGCAAGAAGTCTCTCGGACATATGCGATACATTTACACCATAATTAATAGCGGCTTTCCACACATTGTACATCTCGTCATTCGTTCCATTGAAATAATCGGACATATATGCAAGAACAGGTTCATTATATATGTGCTGTCCAAATACATACGCTGTAACATCGTCAAGCACTTTGTTATGTTCATCCGACACATTAGTAAGTATGTAATCTGCCATCTTAAGAAGCCTGGCAGGAGCCGCCTTGCAGCATCCATACCTGCTTACAAGTTCAAAGCTCTGTGAATACATTCCTGCCTCTGTAAGTGTCTCTATAAGTCTTTGCGCATCCTTGTCTGAAAGGTCATCTGTATCCACGCTGACATATTCGTGCCAGAAATCATTATCCTTGTAATATGTGTAATAATATTCTATCATCCATGAATTAATCTGATATCTGTAAGCACTGCTTATATTGTCAGACTTCTTGATACATTTGTAATAGTCTAATAATTCAGGAGTATATTCTGACTTCTTATGCATGTCGTTAATGCGGCTCATGATAATTCCATCATTATCCATGCCATATTCAGCTGCCGCGTCAAACACTTCTTCATATTGCCCTGCATCGAATACTTTCTCTATCTCGTAATCGATAGTATCTTTCCTGATAACCCCATCACTGCATTCAAATGTTATCTCACAGTCACCTGCATACATGCATATATATGCAATTTTTTCAGAAAGTTCATACACCGTCTCTTCTGCAAACTCAGGGTGTCTTACATGTACTCTGCTCACCACATCACTAAAGCATCGTACCCTGTGCATATATGGCATCCTGCTTATGAAGCTGCCTGTCTCCTTGCTAATGAGCTGTGTCTTTAGCAGTGCCTTATAAAGCACAGCCAGATTATCACTTATCTTTCCGTCTTTCAGCTGCTCATACACGAATATCTCTATATTTCTGTCATATCCTTCATAGATGTTCTTATAATATGAATCCCTGCCTGTCACAATATTTGCATATAAAAATGCTTTATCTGAATCTGACAGTATATTATCATATGCAAAGTACATAAGAACTATCTTAGGAAGCTGTCTTTCTATGTTTTTTGGCATGCTCGCTATGTAGAACTCATATAAACGGGTTATTCTCAAACCTCTTAACACACCTTTTGCATATATTTCAAAACAGTTATCACCTGTCATTCCCATTCTTATCATCTGGGTCACAAGCACTGTTAATATTTCGTCTTTATCAAACTGCTCATATAATTTCTTAAGGATAATGAGCGTATTAATACTAATGTTCTTCTCATTAGCTGCAACATCTGCAATCTGCATTGCAAGCTTTTCAGTTATAATGCCATTCTTACAGCCGTAATTAATCACACGTATTTCAAACTGGTTAAGGACTCTTAGTAATACCGGCTGTGCATTAATTATATTAAGTGCCTCTATATACATTACAGGACTTGTACAGCCTGTATTGACAGTATCTTTAATTCTTATGAGTTTAATGCTCTTGTTGCTTTCTGAATCAGGGCCAAGGTAGAACAATATCCACAGTACTCTGTATGTATCATATCCGTTCTCATAGAACTTCTTAACCTGCGAATATACCTGTGCTGTGTATTCTTCTTCCTTTACCATCAATGTTGAGACATACAGGAAATAACAGTATAATTCTACATTATCGCCTATCCTTCCCATTATATCTTTCTTAAATCCGTCAAATATCTGGACTGCGCTCTCTTCCCGTCCTGACATGGCAAGAAGCTGGACCTGTACAAGGTCATAGAACGGATCCTGTCCTTTTATTCCTCTTATGCGGTCTACTATCTGCATTGATGATGAAAGCCATTTTTCTTTCTTTATCTTTTTCATTCTGAAATCAAGATAAAGCTTTGTAAGCTTATATTCTGCCTGTCTTTCTTCCCATCTTACCTCAAACTCTTCACCAGCAGCTTTAGAAGCAACAGCACTTACCTTTACTTTAAGATGCTGTGTATAGCTGTCAACATGAATATATCCATAATTATTGCCTGCGTGCATCTTTTCCGGATTAATTATGTAATTAATATCCAGTCTGTCGCCTGCAAAATCATCTGTCGATATATCATTTTTCTCTAATTCGATAAATTCTGCATCTGCATATATATGAATCTGTGTCAGCTCCGTGCCGCTCTTTTTAAGCTCAAATCCATATTTTTCAGGCTCTTCTTTCTTCGTAACTGTATTCTCATCATTATCTATTGTAAGAACTACAGCCTCCTCTTTAGCATGCACATTATCAGCATGTTCTGTTTCATAGACATCATTCGTGGCATCATTAGCAGAGCTGTCCTCTGCAGCCGCATCACTCATGGTAGTCATGGTAGTCTGCTCTTCACTGCATGACAGCTTTGGTATATTAATAATTGAACTGCCTCTTGAAAGTCTGTTTATGAAATCTCTCATTGCAAACTATGCCTCCGACTTAATCTTCTCCAAATGTTTCTTAATATCCTTCTCATATCCCATATCGCCTGGCTCATAGAATTTTTCATTCACATAAGCATCCGGAAGATACTGCTGTCTGACATAATGATTAGGATAATCATGTGCATATAAGTATCCTACTCCGTGTCCTAATTTGGCACTGCCCTTATAATGGGCATCCTGCAAATGTACAGGAACCGGTGCAGTCTTTGAATTCTTAACAACATCCATTGCTTTATCAATTGCCTTGATACATGAATTGCTCTTAGGTGCTGTTGCAATATAAAGTGCAGCCTGACTAAGTATAATTCTCGCCTCAGGCATGCCAATACGCTCAACAGCCTGTGCCGCAGCAACTGCAACCTGCAGTGCATTAGGGTCAGCATTACCGACATCCTCACTTGCACATATCATTATTCGCCTTGCAATGAATTTGATATCTTCACCTGCATACAGCATCTTTGCAAGATAATAGCTTACTGCATCAGGATCTGAGCCTCTCATGCTCTTAATAAATGCTGATATTGTATCGTAGTGGTTGTCACCCTCTTTATCATATCTTACCGAACGCTTCTGGATGCATTCCTGTGCTGTTGCAAGGTCTATATGTATAACTCCATCCTCTGACCTGTCTGTTGTGAGTATTCCAAGTTCAATGGCATTAAGTGCATTTCTCGCATCTCCATTGGATATATCTGCAAGAAATTCAAGTGCATCATCGTCTATCGCTGCATTGTAGCTTCCCATGCCCTTCTTCTCATCATACACAGCACGCTTTATTATTGTCTTGATATCGTCTTTCTCAAGTGGTTTTAATTCGAATATTATTGACCTTGAAATCAAAGCTCCATTTACTTCAAAGTACGGATTCTCTGTCGTTGCACCAATAAGAATTATTGTTCCGTCCTCAACAAATGGCAGAAGATAATCCTGCTGCCCCTTATTAAAGCGGTGAATCTCGTCTACGAAAAGTATTGTCTTTCTTCCATACATTCCAAGATTGTCTTTCGCCTTGGCAACAACCTCTTCCATATCCTTCTTTCCGGCAACTGTGGCATTAACCTGGTTGAACTCTGCACTTGTTGTATTGGCAATTATCCTTGCTAAAGTTGTCTTCCCTGTTCCCGGCGGACCATAGAATATTACTGAGCTAAGCTTATCAGCTTTAATTGCCCTGTAAAGCAGCTTGTCCTTTCCGATTATATGAGACTGTCCTACCATTTCATCGAGTGTTTCCGGTCTTAATCTCATAGCCAGCGGAGATTCCGTATTCTTATTGTTTTCACGCATATATTCAAATAAATCCATAACTTATACCTGTCTTAATACATTTGCAATTATCTTAGTTCCGTGCCAATCCACAGTCTTTCAACGTAGCCTATCTGGCTGCTGTTATTTCCTTTCAGCGTATTAGAATAAAGAATATTATCAGCATCATACGCATAGATCCGGTTCTTGTAAAAATATGTTCCCTCTGTATCTGTAACTGCTTCTGATTCCAGAATTGCAATAGCTTTGCTCTTAATGTTATCCATATAGAACTGCCTGCCGCCTGAAACGTATGTCAGAGCCTTACTTTTATTATACACTTTAGATAATGAACCTGCATTAACATCTGACGCAATGTCTGTAATCTTGTTGTTATCTACTACACGGAGCTGTCCTTTCGCATTAACATACACTATCTGACCATCTGATGAATTATATATGTAATTCTTTTCCTTAGTCATAGAATCAACATCGACATACTCACTCACTTTAGTTTCTTTGATAAGTGCTGATGTCATTGATGTACCTGAAATTCTGTATATAAGCGAATTGTCTCTATCAAATACATAATCTGCATCATTGTCTGTCTTCTTGTCTATCTTATACGCAGATGCATCTTTGCATGAGTAATAATATACTCCATCACTCTTAGAATACAGCAATGTATCCACATCTTTTCTTGTGTTAAGGCTGTCTGCATTCGCTGTATACACACCTGTCATGTTCTCTGACACCGGCCATAACTGCATAACTGCATCTGCAACTGAAACCGGCTTTTCTTTTTTCTCATAATCATATGTATACAATGAGCCTGCATTAGTAAGACATACTATCAGGTGCTTTGACTCATACACATAAGCCTTATTAAGATTACCCTCTATAAGAGTTGTCTGTGCTTCTGCGTGTTTCTTGACTTCCTTAATACTGCTCATAGCAAGGCTTGTTCCATTAGTAGAACCCTCGTCATTAATAATATTAATATTCGTGTATATAACAAGACCGTCATCAGATATATACATTATCTCTTTCTGCAGATTATCTTCTGACACAAGGACACATTCATCCTTGTTCCATATGTACATTGAATATCTGCCAGACGAGTTAGACTCATCATATGTTACTGTAACGAAATACTTTCCGTCATCACTCGCAACACTTAAGATATTCTTTTCTGAATCTATCTGTTCCGGCCACTGTGGTGTATAGAAGGTCTTGCTGTCTGCTGCAAATATTGCATTGCTTTCATCACACACATAATTGCTGTCCAACCCTGCTATATCGTATATCTTTCCGTTGTAGCTTACATAAAGAGCGTAATTCTTCTTAGTTGCAAGCTTGTATATTCCAAATGCTGCTGCACCAACAAGCAATACTGCTATCAGCGCTGCCGCTATCATTTTCATTCTTTTGTTAATCTGACGTCGTGCAATTCTTATCTGTGGCTTTTCCTGATTATCATTTCTGCCGCCACCTGCTTTGCCCACATTCTGCTTTCTGCTATCCGCTTTGCTTCTGTTCTGGCTCTGCTTCTTTATCGCCTGCACGCGTTTTGCTAATGCCTGTCCATAGTCACTCTGTGATTCCTCTTTTTTATCAGAAGAAGCAGACCTCTCTTTCAAAGCCTGCTTCTCCTCATATGCTTTTCTTCTGGCAAGATAATCACTGTTGTTAACTAATATAACAGGTCCATCACATCTCGGACACTGACTGCCCTCATATTCCTGACCACATTTAGTACACAGCATAATTCTTTCCTTTAATAAATTTATCCTTCAATATCTTTTAATTAAAATCTGAACTTATCTTCAAAATATGCCTTAAGATCTGCTATCTTTATTCTTTCCTGCTGCATTGTATCTCTGTCTCTTACAGTTACAGCACCATCTTCTTCTGAATCGAAATCATATGTGATACAGAATGGAGTACCAATCTCATCCTGTCTTCTATATCTCTTTCCGATATTGCCTCTGTCATCAAACTCACAGTTGTAATACTTAGAAAGTTCTGCAAATATCTTTTCTGCACCTTCATTTAACTTCTTAGAAAGTGGAAGAATACCAATCTTAACTGGTGCTAATGCTGGGTGGAAATGAAGAACTGTTCTTACATCTCCTCCTTCAAGCTCCTCCTCATCATAAGCTGAGCAAAGGAATGCTAATGTTACACGGTCCGCACCAAGTGAAGGCTCGATAACATATGGTATATACTTCTCCTTAGCTTCATCATCAAAGTATGACATATCTTCACCAGATACTGTCTGATGCTGTGTAAGGTCATAATCTGTTCTGTCAGCGATACCCCAAAGCTCGCCCCATCCGAATGGGAAGAGGAATTCGATATCTGTTGTTCCCTTAGAGTAGAAGCAGAGTTCTTCTGGTGAATGATCTCTTGCTCTCATCTCATCTTCTTTCATTCCTAATGCCTTAAGCCAGTCGATACAGTACTGTCTCCAGTATGTGAACCACTCAAGATCTGTTCCAGGCTTGCAGAAGAACTCTAATTCCATCTGCTCGAACTCTCTTGTTCTGAATGTGAAGTTACCTGGTGTAATCTCATTACGGAATGACTTACCAATCTGTCCGATACCAAAAGGTACTTTCTTTCTTGATGTTCTCTGAACATTCTTGAAGTTAACAAAGATACCCTGAGCTGTCTCTGGTCTTAAATATACTGTGTTCTTGGCATCCTCAGTTACACCCTGGAATGTCTTAAACATAAGGTTAAACTGTCTGATATCTGTGAAGTTATGCTTTCCACATGAAGGACAGCAGATATTCTTCTCATCGATGAAATTCTTCATCTGCTCCTGTGTCCATCCATCAACTGAGCCTTCAAGTTCATATGAATTCTCGTCTGCCCAGTCTTCTATAAGTTTATCTGCTCTGAATCTCTCATGACATTCCTTGCAGTCCATTAATGGATCAGAAAATCCACCAAGATGACCTGATGCTACCCAAGTCTGTGGGTTCATAAGAATTGCACAGTCAACACCAACATTGTATGGGCTTTCCTGTACGAACTTCTGCCACCATGCCTTCTTAACATTGTTCTTTAACTCAACACCAAGGTTACCATAATCCCAGGTATTAGCTAATCCGCCATAGATTTCAGAACCTGGGTAAACAAATCCTCTTGCCTTAGCTAAAGAAACAATTTTCTCCATTGTCTTTTCCATAATAATATAATCCTCCTAAAGGCAACAGCCTGACTACATCGAACTGCATCGGCTGCTACATAATCTTAATTATTCTATAACATTTAGTGCTGATTAGCAAGAGGTTGATGGGAATCTTGTTTTGGACTTCCTCCGTGCTTCCCGCCACTTCAACGTCCAATCCGCCGCTTCTGCAAATCCCTTTTGGACTTTCTCCGTGCTTCCCGCTGCTTCAACGTCCAATCTGCCGCTTCTGCAAATCCCTTTTGGACTTTCTCCGTGCTTCCCACCGCTTCAACGTCCAATCTGCCGCTCTTTCTCACTCCTTTTGGACTTCCTCCTGCCTTCCCGCCGCTTCAACGTCCAATCCTCCGCTCTTTCTCACTCC